>Ga0208375_1000025_pt1 | contig 300320 bp, 277 predicted proteins | sample RifOxyD1_FD_184038 | JGI IMG/M metagenome (GOLD analysis project Ga0208375, IMG submission 184038) | Soil microbial communities from Rifle, Colorado - Rifle Oxygen_injection D1 (SPAdes) | ecosystem: Environmental > Terrestrial > Deep subsurface > Rock core/Sediment | place: Rifle, Colorado... | reverse complement strand
TCAAATACTGTTCAAACAGAATCATTTCTTCAGAGGCAGATGTATGTAATACGTTATCGATCTGAAAACTTTTCCCTTCGCGAATAAGAGAGGCAACGGCTGAATTATTAAACAAGATTTCAACCGCTGGAATCAAGCCTTCCTCCTTCAGGTCCGGAAGCAAACGTTGGCAGACAATTGACCTGAGAACATTGGCTAACTGTACGCGAACCTGAGGTTGTTGTTCTTCTGGAAAAACGTCGATAATCCGGTCAATTGTTTGGGTAGCGGTATTAGTATGAAGAGTCGAAAATACCAAATGTCCGGTTTCGGCAAGAGTTAGTGCGCTAGAAATAGTCTCATAATCACGCATTTCACCCACCACAATCACATCCGGATCCTCACGTAAAACCGAACGCAAAGCATTATTAAAAGAAAGAGTGTCATGTTTAACCTCTCGCTGAGACACGATAGCTTTGGCTTTAGGGTAGGTAAACTCAATCGGATCTTCGACCGTGATAATATGAAGCTGGCGATTGATATTGATTTCGTTAATAATTGAAGCCATAGTTGTTGATTTACCCTGACTGGTTTGGCCGGTAATCAAAACAAAACCTTGTTTAAAATTAGGAATTTGATGCAAAATGCTGGGTAGTTTCAAATCGTCGAGTGATTTGATTTTTTCCGGAATCAATCTCAATGAGATAGACATTTGTCCGAGTTGATAGTAAGCGTTGGCACGAAAACGAAAAGTGTTGTGAACCAAACTAAAATCAATTTCTTTATTCAAGTAATAAATTTCCTGCTGTTCTTTGGTAGTAAAAGTCATTATAAAAGAATGAACGTCTTCTTGAGTCAGAACAGGATATAGACTGAGTTGAATTAAGACCGTGTTGACACGTACAGCCGGCGGATAGCCAACGACCAGATGTAGATCAGAGGCGTTGCGATTAATAACTTCGTCAATTAACTGTGATGGATTAATCATCTTTCTTGTGCCACTCGTAGGACTTCTTCAACCGTTGTGACCCCGGCCAAAACTTTTAAATAACCGTCCTCAATCATATTAATAGTGCCGAATTTTTTGGCCTCTTTGGCAATTTCTTCGGCGGTAGCGCTTTTAAGGATTAATTGAGACATTTGTTGGTTGGCGAGAATGACTTCAAAAATTCCCACGCGGCCAAAATAACCGCTCTGGCCACATTCGTCGCAGCCTTTGCCTTTATAAAAAGTCAGCGGTTGATTAGCGAGCTTTGAGGGTAAAAGAGGTCCGAGAGTCTTACGGACCGAGTCTTCGATCTCTTTGGAGGGTTGATAGCTGACTTTACAACTGGGGCAAATTTTACGCATAATCCGCTGACCCACTGTTGCAGCCAAAACTGAGGCCACCAAAAACGGTTCTGCACCCAAGTCAATCAATCTCGGAATGGCGGTCGCGGCGTCATTGGTATGAAGAGTGGAAAAAACCAAATGGCCGGTAAGAGCGGCCTGGATTGCCAAATTAGTAGTTTCCTGGTCACGGATTTCACCAACAAGAATAATATTGGGATCCTGTCGTAAAAAAGAACGCAATCCGTTAGCAAAAGTCAGACCGGCCTGAACATTAATTTGCACCTGGTTAATGCCGGGAATTTCATATTCTACCGGATCCTCCAGGGTCAGAATATTGACTCCGGGTTTATTTAACCGAGATAAAATTGAATACAAAGTTGTGGTTTTACCAGAACCGGTTGGTCCGGTAATCAAAATAATGCCGTAGGGTTTGGTAATTGCCGCCTCAAGATTTTGCAAGCCAGTGCCGGTCAAACCCAGATCGGGTAAGCTAGGGATGCCGCCGGTTTTTTTGAGCAATCTCATCACAATTTTTTCGCCGTGAACTGTCGGCAAACTGGAAACACGCAAATCCACTTCTTGATCACCGATTTTAAAGGTGAACCGGCCATCTTGTGGTAAGCGGCGCTCGTCAATGCGCATCTGCGACAGAATTTTGATTCTGGAAACAAACGATTCGTGAAGGGAGCGGGGCAGGCTTAATTTTTCATAAAGAATGCCGTCAATCCGGTAACGGACTCGGGTTTTAAATTCCTGTGGCTCAATGTGAATATCTGAGGCTCGGCCTTTGACTGCATATTCAAGAATGGTGTTAACCAGTCTGGCAATAGGCGGTTCCTTAATTATCTGTGATTTAGAAATGGCTCCTTGCTCTTCTTTTTGCTGATCAGAATACTCCTCAAGAGCGGTGGTTACAGTCGGTGAAATGCTCTGCTGATACTGAATTCTGATTGCCTCAATGATTTCGTCTTTTGACGACATATAAGGAACAATCTTCTTATTGGTTTTCTTTTCAAGAAAACTGATGATGTCCAGATTTAAAGGATCCTCCATGACCACTTTCAAAACATTGTTCTTGTGATCGTATTCGATTGGAAAGACAACATATTGTTTGGCAATTACCTCTGGAATCAGAGTAATTGCCTGGGGCGAAACCGCCACATTAGTCAGTGAAACATATTCAAAACCCAGAGCCTTGGCTTTAGCGGTCAGCACCTGCTCATTGGTGGCCAGCTTCTTTTTCAAAATAAAGTCCTCTGGTTCAAGATCAGATTTAAGGATTTCCAGTTCTGCCTGCTTAGCTTGGGGCTCTGTAAGGACACCATCATGTACAAGATAATCCAAAAATTTCTTAAACGAATATTTCAGCATTAAATCATTGTATATGAATTAAAAACACTTGACAAACAATTTTAGATATTCTATTCTGAATGTATTACTAATTTAAAATAATTATGAAAAAGGGTTTTACGTTAATTGAGTTGCTAATCGTTATTGCTTTACTTGGTACTTTAGCCGTAGCCCTTTTGGCCGCAATTGATCCTTTTGAACAATTCCGAAAAGGTGCTGATACTGGCGTCCGTAATACCACTCAGGAAATTTTTAATGCCGGTATTCGTTATTATGCTCTTAAAAACGCTTGGCCAACAGGCTGGGACGCTATTACTGATACAGCCGCCACCGTTGAAACAATTACACCAGAAGTTGTCATTCAGCCTTTAATTGATGCCGGTGAACTTAAGGACAACTTTATTGAACTCGCTGAGGGAAGTCTTGATGCCATTTATATTTCAAAAGAAGACGCAACATTGACAAATTCACATATTGCTATGTGTTTTGACCCTCAATCAAAGTCTTTTAGCGAGGCTGACAGTAATACCAAATTTACCTCTGCAGATTACTCAACTGAGTATTACGGTCCAGTTTCAGACGCGACCGGTGAATGTGCTGTCAATGGCGGCAGTAACACCGCTTGCTTCTGGTGTATCTATTGATCGTCAGCTATAATTACGTTTAATGTTTCAGGATATCTGGGCAGCTGATTCTGGTGATATTGTTTCAGCTATTTACAATCGCGGTTCTATTCATCCGCCCGGATTTCCAATTTACTATTTGATCGGTTTTATATTTAGACTAATTCCTTTTGGTACAGCGGCCCAGAAGATTGGGGCTATGAGCTCTCTGTTTGGAGTTCTAACACTGATTAGTCTATTTTTTATAACTAAGAATCTTGCTAAACAGCTTAAGTTTAAAACTTCTGGATTAATAGACCAATTAGTACCGATCGTTTATCTTGGTTTTTCTTATTTGTTTTTGATCTACAGCCTGGTTCCAGAGATTTATACTCTGTCGATTTTTATTATCAGTCTGAATAGTTTTTTTTTGTTACGTTTTCTAAATAATCGTCAGGAACGTGATCATCGTTTGTTTTGGATGACATTCTTGATCGGCGTTCTGTTCCATTATGTGATTATGCTGTCCTTGCTGGTCTATCTGTTTTTTCAGCGACACCGATTTAATCAAGTCATCAATTTTTTTAAAAAAAACAAGCTATTGTTGTTTTTCTATCTTGTTTTAGCCTTATTACCCTATTTTTTTTATTATCTTATCTGGAACGAGAACTCGTTGATCTATTGGGAAAGGCACAATTTCCTGGGCTTGTGGCGCCTGCTTACTCGAGCCCAGTATGGTTTTTTTTCAACCTCTTTGGGCAGCTACCAAAGTTTTTTTAGCAAATTTGGCAATCTTCAATTTTACTTAAATAGTCTGGTTAATAATTTTACTGTAATTGGTGTTGGTTTGGCCATTATTGGCATAATCGTGATTATTAAGTCTTATTGGCGTCAATATCTGCCGCTAATTTTTCTTTGGTTGTTGTACGGACCTTTACTTATTTTTTACACCGATGTTAGTTTATATTCAGATTTTAGCAAAGGCGTGTTGGAGCGCTATTTTTTGCTCTCTTTTATTTTTATGCCGATCTTTATCTTTGTCGGCTATCAGGGATTCTTTAACGTGGTCAGGCATCTGTTAACCAGATTTATTCTTAAACAAGCCTTAGCCAAACTGATTTATCGTGGTATCTGGTTAATAGTCCTAATTATGATCCCAATCTTGTTTAGTTTAAAAAATATTCTGTTTATTTCCCTCTTGTCTCAAAATACTTATTTTAAACAACATGCCAATAATTATCTGAGTCAGTTGCCCAAGAACAGCCTTTTGTTGATGGGGCGTGACATGGATCTTTTTCCAGTCCAATACTATCATTCTGTTCTTAAGGTCCGGCCTGACATCATTCTTGTTTCTTTATCTCATCTTTATAAACCGAATTACCAAAGAGTCCTAAAACATAATTATCCTGATTTATACATTCCGTCTTTAAACAGCGATAAAATTGGTCATCAATTTATCAAACTCAATTTAGCTAAGCGGCGGATATTTACTAATACCTATATAGGCAATCCTCAGTTTAGATTAACTGGTTTTGGCCTGCTCGACGAGATTACTCTTCAATCTCAAAACAAACCCACCGGCGCCTTGCCAAAACTCAATCTTGATTTTCTAAAGAAAAGTCAATCAATATATCCGATTTATTTTTACAAGGAACTGCAATCTTTTTATGCTAAACACTTTTATGGATTAGCATTAAAATACAAAAAGCAAAATCGATTGACTTTATCATTAAAAAACGCTGAGATTGGTTATTCAATCAATCAAGGTCATCATGATCTAAACGTTTTATATGCTTTATCTTTATCCAGAGCAGGGCAGTGTGATCAAGCGCAAACTATATTACTCAAGGATTTTAGTTATCAAAAAATTAGCGAAACTGCTCTTGTTCTTTCTAAACTTATGGTTTCCTGCTACCAGAATCGTCAGGGCTATGAGTATTGGGCTCAACAATACCGACTATTACAATAATTACCAGAACATAGCCAACTACTGTCAATAAAAACGTTATTTTCCAAAGGGGTGGTTGATAAAACAGTTTTACTTGATGTTGGCCCGCCCCACTTATTGGAACTGCCATATAATTTAAATTAGCTTGTTCAATTGGGACTGGTTTGTTATTGATAGTGGCCTGCCAGCCGTTAAAGTTATAGATGCGAATAAACACATATCCTGACCCGGTACTTTCAACCTGCAGGCCGACTTTTTGGTCTGAAATTTTATTTATGGTTACTTTGGCTTGACTTGAATAAGCTTTTTGACTGGTGTTCTTCAAGTACAGTTTTCTATTGCCAGTTTTGTCAGCAACAATCAAATTCAAAAAGTCCTGATCATCATAGTAACTTTCGGTTATGGAATAAAACTGAGCAAATATGGAATTCTTTTCTAACTTGTAAACAAACAGTTTGCGATATGTTAGTCGGGGAGTGATATTTTTATATTTAACAGTGCTAATCAAGTGGGAACAGCCAAGATGATTGAGTAACTGTTGTGACTGGTTAGACAAAGTCTTATCTTTGGCGTCTCCGGAAAGGCTGTAATCAAGGCTTTTGATAATTGCGCTGTAATAACGATCATTAAAACCAGAGCCTTTAAAAATGCCACAGGTTGGGACATCATGCATTAAGTTAAGATAAGGGAAATTGCCATTCTGATAGAGCAGATATTTATCTAGCGCTTGGTAACCGTGATTGTAAAAGGTTTGACTCCATTTTTTGGTCACTCCATATTCGTAGACACTACCATGATGTTGTTTTAGATATTTGACAATTGGCGGGGGATTTAAAACCAGCGCCGGACTGACGGTTGGGTAATATTGGTGATAAATGAAGGCAAAAGTGACTAGTTGGAGGCTAATAATGACTCCATAAACATACTTATTCAAATTCAGCTCTTTGAGCAGGTAACCAAAGCAAATTAATCCAAAAAAGACGGTTAAAGCGCTGAATCGGGCGAGCGCCCGAAAACCATTAATTAGCGGTAAACTGAAAATGATGCGAAACGGTGTCTTGCCGCCAAACATAAACAAAAAAGACAAAATAAATAAAATAAAAAAAAGTTTTCTGTGCGGCCATTTATGTGTCCAAAGGCGCAAATTTTTGGCTAAAAATTTCCTAAAAGAAGCATAGATCAATATTATCGGAACCATAAACCCGGTAAACAAATTACCCTCCCAAGGAGACATCTTGCTCTTTAGCCACATAGCCGAAGTAAAAATATCACCGTTTTTGATTTGACCAAAAGGAAAGGGATGTAGAAAGGTCAGTAAATATTGACTTTCAAAAGCAGAATTATATAAAACCCCACCACCGGACTCTGATCTGGTTGAGTATTGCAGAAAAAGCAAAGTTTGTACCAGTTGTGGACTAGCTATCAGAAGAAAAATCAAAATATAAACAAAATAGAGCTTTAAAAGCTTAAGTTTTTTTGTACGGTAAAATTCGTAGACAATCAAAATTAGCAAAAATATATTTGTGGCTAAGCTGTAAAAGTAATGACCCAAAAGAAACTGTTGGCCGGCAATAAATGCAGAGAGGACCATTAATTTGTTTGAATGTCTGTCTGTGGCCATCAAAAAGAAGTAAAAAAGAGCCGGAATCAAAGCAATTGCTTTGAGTAAGTCTTGATGCACAATTTTAAGAAATACAGCTGTGGAAAAGGCAAAAGTGATCGTAAAAAAAATGGCAATACTTTTCTTGTGCCATAAATATTGTCCAAGAAGATAGCCAAAACTCATCATCACAATCATGCTCAAAACATAGGTTATATTAAACGCCCAGATAATAGGGACGAATTTATAAAGAAAAAGATTATAAAGATTAAAAGCTCCAATCTGACTTTCAGCCAAAATCGGAAACCCGTTTCCCACTTTTAAACTGACAAAAGGTAGTTGATTCTGAGCCAAGCTAGAAGCTAAATAATGCTTTAACGACAGGCTGACATTGATAAGATCAGAGGTCGAAAAATCGGCCGGATAATAGATTTTTAAAGTCGGAAAAAAAAGCTGATTAAAAAAAGCCAGGCTAAGTAGAGCAAAAAAAATGTATGCAAGTAGGCTTTTAATTAGTCGTCTCATGATTTATGATTATACAAAGAATATGAATTTGATCTTTTTTTTATTATGGGGCTATATTATGATAATCGGAGCGGCTTTAGGATCTTTTCTCAATGTAGTCGCCTCTCGGTTACCTTTAGGGATGTCTTTGTGGGGTCGATCACGCTGTGACAGTTGTCACCAAACCATTAAGTGGTATGATTTGATTCCGGTTTTTTCTTATCTTTTCCTTCGTAGTCGTTGTCGAAACTGTAAGCACCCGATACCCGCCAGTCACTTTTTTTTCGAGATTATTACTGGAGCACTTTTTCTTTTTTGGTTTTATCGCATTAACTGGCAATTCACTTATGAACATTGGCTATTATTAGTTTTGATTCTAGTCGCTTTGGCAATTGGTTTGGCCGATTATTACTATCAGGTTATTCCTGATCAGCTCTTGATTGTTTTCCTAATAGCAACACTATTGCTGCGCTTTAATGTTCTACACATCTTTTTATTGGGGTCATTACTGATAGCGTTTTTATTTTGGATGATTAATCATTTTAGCCACGGCACTGCCATGGGCTATGGTGATGTAAAATATGTGTTTGTGATTGGTTTAGCCTTGCCTTTACAATCCTTGCTTCTGGCTATTTATCTGGCTTTCTTGACAGGAGGAATCGTCTCTGCCATACTGATTTTGCTAAGAAAAAAGAAAATGAAATCAACTGTCAGTTTTGGTCCATTTTTATCGTTAGGTTTTATAACCGCACTATGCTTTCTAATTTAAGGAAAAATCGTGGCATGACTTTGGGAGAATTACTGATTGTAGTTATTATTTTGAGCATTGTTATTTTTGGTGTCTACAGTGCTAATTATTTTAATCAGATTTATAAAGTTCGCGACACCAAGCGTAAAGAAAGTCTATCCAAGTTACAGAAAATATTAGAAGATTTTCACAACGACCATAATCGTTATCCCAGTCAATTTGAACTGTCTTATGAATTGGCTGATGACGTCAGTGCTAATTGGGACACGGCTTTAGCCGGCAAAGTTTGTGGTAGTCGTAAAACCAGTCAAGTGATGAATAATTATTTTAATGAGTTGCCATGTGAACCAAACTCACCCGAGTCTGATTATTACTATCTGCTTTTTGACAGCGCTCAAAAATACGCTATTTTTACCAGGCTGGAAAACGAAAGCGATCCGATTATCAACGAAGTCGGTTGTCAATATGGCTGTAGCTACTTTCTTGACGAAAATGATCCTGGTAACTCCATTTCTAATCATTATTTTAATTATTATGTCAGTTCGAGTAATTTTTTGATTGAACCCTGTTACAGAGACACTGATTATTGGTCGTGTTATCCCAATCGTCCAATTCTTAACGACCGGTGCAAAATATGTACTGATCTTTCTTGCCAGCAAGGATATGCTACAATTTTTTGTAAAGCCAACTGGTGTTTGGGTAATTGCGGAAATTAAAAATGAAAAAAAGCGGTTTTACGTTAATGGAAATTTTGGTTGTTATTGCTATGATTGGGATTTTGGCAACTATTATTATGGGAACTTATTTGACTTCACTTAAGCGTGGCCGGGACAATCGTCGCAAACAAGATTTGGAGCAAGTTGGCCGAGCTCTTGAGCTTTACTACGCCCAAAACAACACATATCCAACTATGGAAGAGGTTATTTGGGGAAGTCCACTATACAATCCGGCGGATAACACAAGATTTTATATGAAACAATTACCTGTTGATCCTTCTGATCCAGACGGCGATACTTACAACTATTATTACAATTCTTCTGAACTAGACAGTTATCAGAGTTACCAGTTGTACAGTTGTTTGGAAAATGAGCGTGACAGCAGTTATCAGGAATATGTTGCTGACTGCGGGATTGGTTGTGGCAATAAGTGCTATTATGGTATTGCCAGCCCAAACAGTACACCTTAAATTTAGATAGTATGAAACACATAACAGTTTCGTTAAACAAAGGCTTTACCCTCATTGAGATTCTCGTTGTAATCGCCATCATTGCTATTATTGTTGGTTTGATGTTGCCGAATTTCAATCAGTTACGGATTCAAAGCCGTGATCAGTCCCGAAAATCCGGAGTCAAAGCTTTGGTTGAAGCCCTTGAGCTTTACAAGCTCAACCAAAGCCCGCCTACTTATCCGACTACTTCGGCCTCTTTTTCGATTGATGTTACGCCTGGGCAACCCTGGACCGTTGATAGTGTCACCTATATGAATCAAGTACCCAAAGACCCCTTATACGATAGTTTTTCAACTAATTATTTTTATCGTTATGTTCAAGTTTCTAATCTAGAATATTTTGTCGGAATTTGTTTGGAGGACAGTTCTGATTCTGAAGGTCAATCCAGTCCTAATATAAATTTCACTGATTGTCCGTCCAATTCGTGGTATTATAAAAATGAGCCATGAAAAATAAAGGGTTTAGTTTATTAGAGCTTTTGGTGGTTATTGGTATTATCAGCATCTTATTGGCAATTGCGGTCAGTAGTTATTCAACCACCCAAAAAAAAACTCGTGACGCCCGCCGCGCGTCTGATCTTAAGACTATTCAGCAAGCAGCCGAACAATATTATTCTGTATGTGGCTATGTTTATCCAACAATGACAACTGAAGCCGACTTTGCTATTTTCTGTCCAGATGCCCCGACCATTATGCTCCTGCCCTCAGATAAGCTGCCGCTTGACCCCAAAACAGGCTCAGCCTATACCTGTGGCGGTACTTGTGACGATACGGGCTTTACTCTTTGTGCCACGCCTGAGTTAGCCGGTACAATCTGCGTTACCAATCAGCAATGAAAATTAATAAAGGTTTTACTTTAGTCGAGTTATTGGTTGTGGCAACCATTATTGCTATTTTGGCTGGAATCGGTGTTACTTCCTACATTTCTCTGTCGCGCCAATCCCGTGATTCCAGACGCAAAGCGGACTTGGAGAATCTTCGTTCAGCTCTAGAAATGTATCGCTCAGAAAACAATTATTATCCCTTAGATTTATCCGAGCTTATTCCTAGCAAATATGTTAACAATGTTCCTGTTGATCCCAAAACTCAGGCTAGTTATGTTTACTGTCCTTCTCCCGGTGTTTCCGGTAATCAGCTTAACTATGATTTGTGTGCCTCGCTTGAGCAAACCAGCAACACTACTACTTGTTGCTCTGTTAGCAATAGTTGTGGCACCGGCGTTACTTGTAATTACAAATTAACGCCTCTTGGTGAAGAATAGAGCCGGCTTCACTCTGATTGAACTTCTTGTTGTCATTACGATCATCAGCTTATTCATCGGTTGGTCGACCACCAATTATTTTCGTCAACAAGAGCGACAAAGTCTTCAAAATGCTCTTGCCACAGTTCGTAGTCACATTGATAACATCAGGTTAGGTTCCACTTCTTTATTACTACCAGAGGGAGTGTCTTTATCCGGATTTCAGGGATATGGTTTTATTCTCAATTCCTCTGCCGATACTTTGACTCGATTTTATCTGGAAGAGGGCACCTCCAATAACTTAAATATTCTTGAGATTTCTAAATTCAGAAACATTGAGCTAGTCAGTCCGACAAATGCCAGTGTTTACTTCAGTCATTCCAGTGGGGAACTCTTGGATTTGTTCGGTCAGACGGCTGGTATAACTATTATTCTAAAAAATGTCGTTCTTGAACAGTGTGCCAGTTTAAGCATTAATGAGTTGGGAATAATTACCTCAAATGATCAAGTCACCTGTCCTTAATAATCACGGATTTTCTTTAATTGAAGTTCTGGTGTTTGTTTCGGTTTTTACTGTCGCTATTGTTGCCTTGGTTGCCAGCGTTTCCTACAGCGCGCTTTCACTTAATGACGCTCGGCATCGCTTGATGTCCAGCCGTTATAATGAAGAACTGGCCGAATGGCTTAAATTTCAGAGAGAGTATCGCTTGTTTGGTTATTCTGGTTTGCTGGCCAAGTCTACGCCTACAGGTACAACCTATTGTTTTAATAATTCAAATATCGGCCTTGACGCCAATGCGATTATGACCTCGGGAGAGTGTACCGGTTTTGACTTGGACGATTTTTATAAACGTGAACTTACTTTGACTTCAGCGACAGATGAACAGATTAACGTGCAGATTGTTACAAGCTATCGTTTACTTAATCAGACCAAATTAGTAACGATTGAACTTTCTTTATATGACTATGGTTTATAAACGACCTCAAAAAGGGTTTACTTTAGTTGAGATTATTGTGGTTATTGCCATTATTGGCTTGATTTTACCTGCTATGTTTTCGATTGTTTTCACCCTACTGCGACTTCAGATTCAAATCAGTCAATTGCAAAGGTTAAAAGAGGTGGGTGACTTTGTTACTAATCAGATGACCTATACTATCCGCACCAATGCTCACAAAGTGGATGAGACTTGTTTGAGTGAAGCTGAATTCAGCCTATCCCTAGCCGGTGCAAGTGAATCAGTGATGTTTAGAGATCGTTCGGACAATTGTTTTGGTTACTATATAAAAGACAATCAGTTGGCCTCAATCAGCGCGGTTTTGAATGCTCCAAGTTACTCTCAAGTTCTAATCAGTAATTCTGATACTGACTTTCCGGTGACGGTTAATTCAGAGGATTCGAGTCTGGAGAAAATCGAAACCAGACTGGCCAAAATCAAACTTAGTCTTTCCACCATTCCCCGGGTCAGCTATTTGCCTACTCAGACCCTTACTTACCAGCTGTTTACCTATTTGCGAAACTAGCTTTTCTTTTTTACCAAAAATTTATTACTATTATAGATATGAAAACCAAAGTCGGCAGTTTTTTGCGTGAAGGCAGTTTAGATATTGTTTCCGGTCAAGCCGCTGATCTTTTTGAGATCAAACAAGCCACTACCTATGACCTCAAAATAGCTAATTTTTTTGACAACCTGTCTATTGAAGACGAAAAAACCTTAGAACAAAGCAGCGAATTGATTCAAAAATCTCTCACTAATGCCAAACTAAACGAAGCCGAAACCAACATTATTATTCCGGACGAGCAATGTTCCTTACAGATTATTAAATTGCCCTTAGTTTCGGAAAAAGAAATTATTTCAGCCATTGAATTACAGTCAGAAGAATTTGTTCCTTATTCCATTGAAAAGGCGATTTTTGATTATCAGATTTTGAGTACGGATAAGCAAAACAACCGAATGTTTTTGCTCCTGGTGGTTGCTCTCAGGGAAAGTATTGATCGTGTTTCCGATTATCTTTTGGGCCTCGGGCTTTATCCTAATGGAATTGAATCCGAATCAACTGCTTTATATCGCCTTATTCTTAACAATCACTTTAAGCTTAACAGCAAACTTGTGATGCTGATTAATATTGGCCGTGGCGCCAGTCAGATTTCGATTCTTAATACTCAGCAGCAGCAGTTAGTAACCACCAACAGCGTCAGCATCGGAGCCGAATTTTTTTATAAAGCCTTGCAAAACAACCTTAATATTCCCAGGGCCACGGCTGTAGAAATGTTTAACACAATTAAGCCTGAGGATATCCACTATCAAAAGATTATAAAGCCTGTTTTTTCAGAGTTTGCCAAACAGGTTCACAAGATTTTAATGTCTGCTTTGGAGAAAATCGGAACACTGCCTAATAGTATTTACCTTTATTCGGCTTCCGGACTAGCCAGTTACTCGCTATTGTTTAAGGATCACCCGATGTTGCAGCAGTATGGAACCTTACCTTTGAATTCAAGCCTCCTTAATCCTCAAACGGTTAAATTTGCCCCTGAACTAAAAGATCGTCTCGATCATTATCTTATTTCCTTGGGCGCGATAATTTAGTATGTACAAGATCAATTTGATCAGAGGTTGGAAAAAAAGCGAAATTTATCGAAGCTATCGGAGTCGTTGGTTAATTATTATGGTCTCGGTTACGGTTTTTTTATTGCTCTTCTACCTAGGGCTTTTTATTAGATTTGTGCTTTTTCAAAAGGAATTAACAACGCTTTCCAACAAACAGTATGTTACAGAAACCGGCCATGAATACACGACCGAAGAGCTCACCAAGGCTCTGTATGGTTTGAAAAAATTAGATCAGATTAAGATTGTTTATTCTGCGTATCCCGAGTACTATCTTTATCATCAATTTCTTTTGAATCACATCTATCAATTTGATTCTTTTATCGTGGATAATTACAAGCTTGATCGTGAACATGAGGTAGAAGTAACTTTATCGACCAGTAAACTAGATGACATTTATAAATTGATCAATCTATTGGAGTCACCAAAAGTGATTAAATATTTTAGCCTTTTGGAAATCCGCGCCATTAATTCGGTGATAGATAAGAAAACCGAACTAGTGACTTACAAAATCGATTTTATTTTAAAGTTTAATGAACTTCTTTTCAATGAGCAAGCCAAAATCTGAACTGATCAAATTGATTATAAAAAAGCTTCGTTATTATTTTCTGGCTTTAATTGTTTTTATTATTTTAATGATCTTAGCGACACTTTGGCTGATTAACAAAATTAATCAAACAAAAATAGAGATTGAAAAATTACAGTCGCTGTCTTTGGTTAATCTGGATCAGGTCGATCACGAAGCGGTTTTGGAATTATCAGCTAACGCTTCTAAGCTGGGAACTTTTTTGCCGGATGAATTCAATTATTATCAAGTGATTGGCTTGATTGACCAAATTAGTAAAAAAACTCGCTTTTCAATTCAGTCTTATGATTTAAAATATCACGAAATACAGCCCGACAGCCTCGAGCTACAGTCGTTAAATTTAGTTGGTACCGGAACTTTGGAACAGTTTATGGCATTTTTAAAAGAATATAAGTCTATTACCGGTAAACTATTGACCATTGATAGTGTTAACTTGTCTGGTGAGAAGCGGGTACTGACTAATTTAGAAGTCAATATATACGCTTACAAGCCCAATATTGAGCTTCAAAACGAGCCAATTCGACCTTTGGATAAAACCGATCAGCTCATTCTTGAACAAATTAAGCGTTACTATACTCCTATAGAATCAACCGAAGTTGGAGAAGATTACGAAAACAAAGGTAACCCGTTTGACTAAAAGGATTATTTAAGAATACGTAAAAGACCCTTGGAGACTACAGCACCACGCTCTTTCCAAAATTTGACTCGTTCCGAATCAATCTTAACTTTATCTTTGTCCAAATTGGGATCATAGTTGCCTAAGTTTTCCAAATAAGTAGAGTTGCGGGGACTTTTACTATCAATCACCACAATCCGATAAAAAGGTTTGTTTTTTTTGCCTAAGCGCATTAAACGAATTTTGACAGCCATAATAGTATGATATCAAAGCGAGTTTATTTTTCCAAGCGCGTTTTTGGCAGCCTGCTGCTCTGCCAGACGCTTATTTTTACCCAGGCCTGAGGCGAGCAATTTGCTGTTAAGATAAACCCCGATTTTAAAACCATCAAAATTGTCTTTTTCATTTAAAGACAATAGCTTATAAATTGGAGTGGTCTTATATTTGGCTTGAAGATATTCCTGAAGTTTAGTTTTGGCGTCGACATACAGCTTCTGACTGATAATTTCCTCAAGTTCGGGCTTGATAAAATGATTAAAAAATAGTTTGGCGCTCTCAAGTGTGCTGTCGAGATAAATTGCCGCAATTAAAGCTTCCAAAGTATCTGCCAATATATTAACATTAACTCGTCCTAAATTAAGCTCTTCCCCTTTGGAAATAAACAAGCAGCTACCCAGGTCTAACTTTAATGCCACTTTAGCCAAATTTTCTGTTCGAACCAGAGCGGCTCTAATTTCGGTCAGCCGCCCCTCGCGGATCTGACTAAAGTGCTTAAACAAAAAATCAGAGGCTAAAAATTCCAAAACAGCGTCGCCCAAAAATTCCAAGCGTTGATAAGAGTCACGTTCAAGTTTGTTTTCGTTTAAAAAAGAAGGATGAGTTAAAGCCGATAACAACAACTCCGAATTATGAAAATGGTGCCTGATTTTCTTTTGCAAATCTTCAATTTTGGTCTTCATTTTTGTTTTCAATTAATTTGCCTAAGATACCGTTAATAAGATTGGGTGAACGTGTCCCTCCAAACTCTTTAGCAAGTTCGATACACTCGTCAATAACCACTTTAACCGGTTCTTTTTTGCTGACAGTCAGTTCGTAAACACCAAGTTGTAAGATACTTAAATCAAGTTTAGACATCTTGCTGACTCCAAATTTAGTTGAATATCGATCTATTAACTGGTTAATCGACTCTAAATGCTCGGTAATAAGTTTAAATTCTAGTGTTTCCTGATTATTTAACCTTCCGGCTTTTGTGTTGGGAAATTGGCGAGAATATAAAGCTTTAAAAAGGCGAATTCGTTTTAGATGCCGAGGATCCTTATCGGTTTTCATTTTTTAAGACATTTAGGACAAGCTCGATGAGGCAATTTTAAAGAACCGCAATGTTTACAGGTATTGGTACTTTTAAGAGAAATCTTGCGGGTACTAAAACGCTTTAGTTTACGAGAAGTTGAAAAACGTCTTTTTGGTAATGGTGCCATATTTTAGTCTTTAGGTAAATTTATTAACTAATATTGAAGTATAACCCTTAGTTTCATAATTAGCAAGAATTTGTTTTGCTGTTTTGGCTATGGTTTCAATTAAAGAAGTGTTTAAAAGATCCTCAGTTTTAACAAAACTAAAGCCATGTTGGGCCGTTCCCAGCAGATCGCCAGGCCCGCGTAGCTTCAGATCCAAAGTGGCTATCTCTAAAGCATTATGGTTTTTTTCAAGTACTCTTAAGCGTGATAAAATCGAGGGTGTTTGGCTTTGGGAAAATAAAAAACAAAAAGCCTGTTGGCCCCGGCGACCAATACGACCTCGAAGTTGGTGTAACTGGCTAAGTCCAAATCGATCCGCATCCTCAATCAACATAATACTGGCGTTGCCAATATCCAGACCGACTTCAATCAGAGAAGTGGTGATCAAAATATCCAGTGCGTGCTTACGGAATTGATTCAAATACTCGTTTTTTTGCGGATGTTTGCTGTGAATGCTCTCTATTCTCAATTCCGGCAGCAATTCTTGTAATTTTTCCTTCTCTTGAGTCACGGTTTTGAGCTCGTTAATTCTGCCTTGCTTGTTTTCAATTGCGGCACAAACAACGTATATCTGAACCTGATGCGCCTTTATTTGATTTCGAATCCATTGATAACTCTTTAAATGCTTGCTTTCAGGAACCAAATAAGTTTTGACTAGGAATGAATTAGGACTTTCGGTTAAATATGAAACCTGGGTTTGGCCATAAAGAGTTAGGGCCAACGATCGGGGAATGGGTGTTGCTGACACCATTAGGACAAAAGGCTGCCAGTGTTTATCGTCTGTCAGAACCTGTCGTTGACTGACGCCAAATTTGTGTTGTTCATCTATAATCAATAAGCCAATTTTGGTAAAATTCAGCTTGGCATAAAGCAGTGCGTGAGTCCCGATTAAAATCGAATATTGATCGAGATTACTTATCTTGTTTTTGGCGGTTAACAAGCCGCATTTTACATTGGCAAACTTCAATAACTCACCAAAACTTTGGTAATGCTGGTGCGCTAATGCCTCGGTTGGAGCCATAATCACGGCTTGATAACCGGCTTTTGCCATTAAATAAGCGGCGTAAGCCATTATCACAGTTTTGCCGCTGCCAACGTCACCCATTAAAATTCGATCGAGAGGTTGTTTGCTGCCAAAATCGTCATTGATCTCACTGATTGTTTTATGTTGACTAGCGGTTAGTTGAAAAGGCAGGTTCTTAACAAAAAACTGACCTAGCTGTCTGACATCGATAGTTATTTTAGGTCCGGATTTTGTTTGCAGGTTAATTTGTTTTTGTAATTGGTTTAATTTTAGGTCTAATAATTGTTCAAAAGCCAGTCTTTCTTTAGCTTGTTTGAGTAAAAGTGCGTTTTTAGGAAAATGAATATTGATTAGAGCCTGCTGACTGGAAAGTAATTTTAGTTGACTTAGTTTTGGAATTGGATCGAGCATAAAGTCTTTTGCAGTCAATTGACCCAAAACATAAAATATTTTCTGTCTTAAAACCTTACTGGACACACCAAGGCGACCGGTGTAATAAGGAACAAACCTGGCGGTATGAATTTGTATTGTGTCTTCAGGTTCATACTCTGCCACTAATAACACCAGCTTTGATCCAAATTGTGAGACTTTGCCGCTGAATAAATACGTTTGTCCCGATTTAAATTGCCTAAGAACATAGGGTTGATTAAACCAGATTGCCTCAATCGTGTCTGACTGATCTTTAATTTTCAATGTTTGTACTGCAAAATTACGTCTGGTTAAGTTTTGACTACTGCTAACAACAGTGGCTTTGATCGTTACTGTTTCGCCCGTTTGTAAAAAAGCAATGCTGCTAATTAAGGAATAATCGTCGTGTCGAGTCGGGTAGAGTTGCAAGAGGTCAAGAACGCTTTCCAAACCTAGGCGATTTAATTTAAGATAAGTGCTGGGACCAATTCCTGGAATGGAGGTTAGACTGCTATAAAGGTTCATAAAAAGTAAACAACTACCGAAGAAAAAAGCATGACTGTCAAAGCCAGCACAATGACAATTTTTGCCAGGTTTTTCTTGGTCAGTTTGATTAGTTGACGTATTGAATTCATCTTTATATTATAATATAACATAATGGTTTATGACTTTGCCCATTCCTTTCGCAAGCGGAATTTGCGGCGTCGCTCACTAAGTCTTTTTAAAGGTAAGCTTAACAACCCGATGGTTTATTTGGGTTTGTTGGTCGGTCTATTTATCATTATTCCTGTTTTTTCAATATTGTTAATTGCCAGAGACTTACCAACGCCAGATAATATTACTAAAAACGCTCGGTACTCAAGTTCGGTTTTGGACAGAAACAACAAAGTCATCTATCAGATATACGATGACAAGAATATTATTCCAGTGACTCTAGACGAAATTTCTCCTGATCTAGTTAACGCCACTTTGGCGATTGAAGATAAGAATTTCTATAAGCACCAGGGTTTTTCGCTATGGGGAATTGCTCGATCATTGATTAAGAATATTCTGTTTCGTCGTATTGAGGGTGGTGGTTCAACTTTAACACAGCAGCTGATTAAAAACTCTCTTCTTACAACCGAACAAACAATGATGAGAAAGGTTAAAGAGTTGATTTTGGCAGTTGAGCTTGAACGTCGCTACAGCAAAGATCAGATTTTGGAAATGTATCTTAATCAAACTCCATATGGTGGCACTGCCTGGGGAGTGGAATCGGCGAGCCAGTATTACTTTGGTAAGCATGCTCAGGATTTGAGCCTGGTGCAATCAGCCATTTTAGCTGGTTTTCCTCAAAGCCCGAGCCGTTACTCACCGTTTATTGGTGAAAAAGGGGCCTACCTAGATCGAACAGAACAGGTGCTTCGCCGAATGCGTGAAGACAGGCATATTACTCGTGATCAGGAACAAGCCAGTTTGGAAGCCTTACCTCAGATAAAATTTGATAAGAGGAAAGCCTCTTTTCCGGCGCCTCACTTTATTTTTTATTTAAAGGATCTTCTGGATGAACAGCTGTCAAGTAATGTTTTATACCAGAAAGGTTTAATTATTAAAAGCACCTTGGATTTAAAATTACAAAAAGCAGTTGAAAAAATTGTTTCCGAAGAAATGGCCAATACTCAAGGTTTGGATATTTCCAATGCCGCGGTCGTGATTGCTGATCCTAAAACTGGCGAAATCCTAGCCATGGTTGGATCGGTCGACTTTAACGACGAGGAGTTTGGTAAATTTAATGCCGCCTTGGGTTTGCGCCAGCCCGGTTCTACTTTGAAGCCTTTTACTTATGGTTTGGCACTGGAGAACGGCATGACAGCTTCCAGTGTCTTAATGGATGTTGAAACTGAGTTTTCCAGTGGTCAGGAAAATGAGAAGCCATATATTCCCAAAAATTACGATGGTAAATATCACGGGCCAATTCAGATTCGAATAGCCTTGGGCAGTTCAATCAATGTCACGGCTGTAAAAGTTCTTTCTCAAGTTGGTGTTAAGAATTTACTCCAAACTCTTTATGAAGCCGGCCTAACAACAATGGCTCCCACTCAGCAGAATTTGGAACGTTTTGGACTATCCTTAACATTGGGAGGTGGGGAAGTGAGATTAATTGACCTGGTGGCTGCTTACACCGCCATGGCTAACGAAGGAACCTCGACTAGCTTATCAAGTATTATCGAAGTCAAAAACTATCGAAATCGTAATATCTTTAAGGCCAAGAAGCCTATTCATAAGCCAATTTTTTCCAGAGAAACCGCCTTTATTATTTCTCATATTCTTACCGACAATAACGCCCGATTGCTTAGTTTTGGAGAGAATAATTATTTAAATATTGGCGGCCGAACTGTGGCGGCCAAAACCGGAACTACTGATGACAAGCGCGATAACTGGACCATCGGCTACACCAATGATTTGGTTGTGGGCGTTTGGGTTGGTAATAACGATAATTCACCCATGAACCAAGCCTTGGCTTCAGGAATCAGCGGTGCGGCACCAATCTGGCGACGAATATTTCTGGAGGCCTTCTCTCAAGGTTATTCTGACGGAATTATGGACAAGCCGGACAATGTCAACGCAATGGAAATTGATGCTCTGTTTGGACTTCTGCCTCACTCTGGTTCTCCCACCAGATCCGAGTATTTTGTCGACGGTACCGAGCCTAAATCTGAATCGCCATATTATCAAAAACTGAAGATTTCCAAAAGTTCTGGCAAGCTTGCCAACCCATCCGAGATTGCTTCTGGTAATTACGAAGAAAAAGACTTTTTTGTGGTTAAAGAACAGGATCCTCTTTCCATTGATGGTAAGAACCGTTGGCAGGAAGCGATTGATCGATGGGCTAGGGAACAGGGTGACGATAGATGGAAACCGCCAACAGAAGTTTCCGATGGCAACCTCGATGATATCAGTTTGCAAATAAACGAACCAAAAGACAAAACCCGGATCAACAGTAATGATTTTCGAATTTATGCTAAAGTCATCTCCAACTTAAAGCTAAAGAGTTTTGAGGTATTGGTTAATAACGAAACTAAGATCACCACAACTGAGTCGGTTATTGATCAGAACTTGCATTTGTCTGATGGGATATATCAATTAGAATTTCGGGCCAAAAACGAGAAAGATAAGGAAACTAAATCAAGTTTAACTATTGGAATTAATCAGGATCCAGCCCCCACCGCGACTCCAACACCGCCCGAGCCCACTTTAACCACCCAACCGTAATTCTTATTTATTAAAAACAGACTCTGTTGTATAATTAGTAATCAATGAATAAGTCAGTAAATACCAGCTGGGCACAAAATATCGGTCAAGAGCTTAAAAAAGTCGACTGGCCTTCTCGAAAGGATGCATTGCAACTATCTATGATTGTTGTTATAATTTCTTTTTTGCTGGGAGTCTATATTGGTTTGTTTGACTTCTTATTTGCTAGTTCTCTACAATTAATTTTAAAATTAAGATAAAAATGACAGAGGAACCTAAAAAAACAGTGCCGCCAGAAGCCAAGTGGTATGTCGTTCATACACAGGCCGGCTACGAACAAAAAACCAAAACTTCTCTTGAACAAAGAATCAAAACACTTGGTTTTGAAAAATTTGTTTTTGAAATCATCATTCCCATGAAGGATGTCATTACGATTAAGCAAGGTAAGAAAAAGCAGATTAAAGAAAAGCTTTTTCCGGGTTATATTTTGGTCAATATGGTCTTGGACGATGATAGTTGGCTCGTGGTTCGTACCACCGAAGGCGTCACCGGATTTGTGGGCGCCGGTAATAAACCAACTCCAATTTCTGAAAAAGAAGTTGAAGCTATTATGAAGTTTACACGTGATGAAGCGCCGAAGTTTAAAGCTAAATTCTCAAAAGGTGAAGCGGTCAAAATAATTGACGGTCCTTTCACCGACTTTTTGGGAACTGTTCAGAGTGTTGACGAAGATCAGGGTAAGGTTAAAGTTTTGATTTCTATTTTCGGTCGGGAAACTCCAATCGATTTAGACTTTTTGCAAATTCAGAAAATTTAAATGGCTAAAAAAATAAAAGCAGTCGTGAAACTCAATCTTAATGCCGGCACTGCTACTGCAGCACCTCCCGCTGGTCCTGTTCTCGGGCAACACGGTGTGCCAATTATGGATTTTGTTCGCCAATACAATGAGGCCACCGCAGATAAGAAGGGTCAGATTATCCCGGTCGTGATTACTATTTACGAAGATCGGACTTTTTCCTTTGTGACCAAACTACCACCCGTTACTGAAGCCATCAAGGCTGTTTTAAAGATCAAAACCGGCTCCGGCCGTCCCAATAAAGACAAGGTTGGTAAATTAACTCAGGCACAGCTCACTGATATTGCCAAAGCTAAACTTAACGATCTTAATACTAAGGATCTCGAACAGGCCAAAAAAATAGTTGCCGGGACAGCCCGCAGTATGGGAATAGAAGTTACAAACTAATTATGGGTAAAAAAAAGCAGGTCACTGTTGGACAATCAGCCGAAACCTCTACGACTAAATCCGAGACATCTCAACCCGGCAAAGTCAATAAGCAAGCAGTTAAGGCCAAGCGTCATCAAAAGACACATGGCAAGGCTTATCTTGACGCCAAAGCTAAAGTTTTGCCTGACAAGGCCTATTCTTTGATTGATGCGGTTAAGCTCTTGAAAAAAATTAGTTTTGAAAAATTTGACGCCTCGATTGAGGTTCATATAAACACTACAGAGAAGGGTCTTAAAGGCGAAGCTATTTTGCCTCATGGAACTGGTCAAACTTTGAAAATAGTCCTTTTTGATGAGGAAATCGAGTCACAAATAAAAGAGAATAAGATTAATTTCGACATTCTTTTAGCACTTCCCAAAGATATGATCAAATTGGTGAAGTATGCCAAAATTCTTGGACCAAAAGGATTAATGCCTTCTCCCAAAAAAGGGACTCTTACCGAAGACCCTAAGGCGGCCATAAAAAAACTTTCTTCAGGTACCATCAACTATAAAACCGAGCCCAAGTTTCCCATTATTCATCAACTGGTGGGTAAGAAAGCTTTTTCTGAAAAACAATTAATTGAAAATATTCAGGCGTTAGTTTCTGGCATCAATAAAAAATACCTAAAGGCTTTTTATATTAAGTCCTCAATGAGTCCGTCAATAAGAGTCGATCTCAATACTCTCTAAGGATTTACCAGGCAAAAATCGGAAAAGCACGGCTAAACTGTTTGATTTCCATTTTGATTCGTTTAATTTTTCGATTTTGATTAACTTCTGATCTAAATTCAGCTAAATATGTTTTTCTGTCTTTTTTGTCAGAAGGCAAACGATAATGATTAATTTCGGTTAAAACTTCGTTGATCCAACCGGCGACCCTTATCATCTCTTTTTGCTTCATCCCTCTAGTCGTGAGTGCGGGCGTGCCTAAACGGATTCCAGATGGAAAATACGGAGATGACGGTTCTTTGGGAATGGTATTTTTATTCAAAGTTATTCCGGCCTGATCAAGAGCATACTGAGCAAAATAACCACCGCCTGGGCCAAAAAAAGGCGTTAGATCAACCAGCATCAAGTGATTCTCAGTGGTATTGCCAACAAGTTTAAAACCTTGATTCATCAGGGCAGTGGCGAGAGAATGTGCGTTTTTGACAATCTGAGTGCCATAACGCCTGAACTGTGGTTTGGCTGCCTCAGCCAAAGCAACGGCAATGGCGGCAGTGGTGTGATCGTGTGGACCTCCCTGAAGGCCAGGAAAAACGGCACTATCGACTTTGGAAGGTAATTCGGCATCTTTCTCAAGGCCTTTCTTAGTTACCATTATCATGGCGCCACGTGGGCCACGTAAAGTTTTGTGAGTGGTAGTCGTAATTAAGTGCACATAAGGGACCGGGTTTTGATGATTGCCTGTGGCTACCAGGCCGGCAATATGAGCAATGTCGGCGACCAGATAAGCTCCCACGCTATCGGCAATCTTAGCAAAACGATCAAACTCATACTGATAAACGTAGGCGGTGGCACCGGTCCAGATAAGTTTTGGCTTATGCTTTTTTGCCAAGAGCTTAACTTCGTTAAAATCTACTCGGCCATTTGATAAGACATGGTAGGGAACACTGTTGAAAAAAATGCCGGTGGCTGAAACTTTCCAGCCATGAGTAAGGTGGCCGCCGTCAATCAGATTCAGGCCCATAACTGTATCTCCAGGCTGACATACCGCCATAGTAAGAGCCAAATTGGCCGGTGAACCGGAGTAAGGCTGAACATTAACGTGCTCTACATTAAAAAGCTTTTTGGCGCGCTTTATTGCCAAAAGCTCAATCTTATCAATAAACTCATTGCCGCCATAATAGCGTTTTAGAGGATAACCCTCGGAATACTTATTAGTTAAAATCGAGCCCATCGCTTGCAAAACAGACGGAGAAACGTAATTTTCAGAAGGAATTAATTCCAGTCCTTGTTTCTGGCGGTTAGCCTCAAGCTTCATCAGTTGTGCAACTTGCGGATCCTGCTTTGCCAATTCGTTCATGTTGCATCCATTCTATGTAAGTGCTACATTTTTTTCAATGTTATTTTTTTGGTCATATTTGATACTAATTTTCTTCAATTTTCTTATTCCAACTACGGATACTGATTTCGGCTGGCATTACCGTTGCGGCCAGGAGTTTATTAGCCAGGGCCAACTATGTGTCAACAATCGATTCAGTTATTTCCTCAGTCAGTACCAATGGGGTTACTCTTCTTTCATCTATGATGTTCTGTTAGCCGGTATTTATGATTGGTTTGGTTTTTGGGGTGTGGCGGTGGCCTTGGCCATTCTGGTTACTTTGATTGTGGCAATTTTTTATCTGGCATTTCGACTCAGTCCAACTGTTTTCTTATCAGTCGGTCTTTTCTTATTAGGATCGGCAAACATTATTACTATCGGCTTTCGGCCTCAGGTGCTGTCTTTATTATTCTTTTTATTTCTTTTATTGTTAATAAAACACCTAAATAGCAAGCGTTCAAGAACAATTGCCATCAACCTGATTATTATTTGTTTGTTAGTTTTGTGGACCAATAGTCACCCCAGCTTTATCCTGGGGATTGGTGTATATTTGCTGTATTCTTTTTGGCAAGTCTTTAAAGGCCAGCGCTTGTATTTACTTATGATTTTTTTTGGACTATGTTTGCCTTTAATAAACCCCTTGGGTGTCGGGGTCTACACTGAGATTTGGCATCATTATCAAACCGACCTCTCCAAACTAATTGCCGAGTGGACCGCCCCCAATAGGATTATGCAAGGGGCAATGTTAGTTACTTATTTAACTGTTTTTTATGTTTTAATTTTTAAGTACAAACATCGTCATGAACTATCTATATTTTATCTGGTTATTTTGTCTATTTTGTTAATAATTGCTTTTGACGCTAAGCGTCATGTTCCGCTCTATTGGTTATTATTCTTTTTTATTTTGGAACATAGCGAAGTGCTGGCCAATGCCCTTAAACATTTGAAAATACCCATTTCTCTGTTTAACGTTTCGCTGATTTCATTACTGTTCTTTATGGCTCTTGTTAACGTGCAAAAGCTTGTTCCTATCAATAACTTTAAGCAATGGTACTGTTCTCATGCCTTAGTTAAATTACCATATACCCAAATTGAGAAGTACAGAAAGTTTAAGGGCAATATTTTTACCATGTATGAATGGGGTGGTTACTTTATCTGGCAGATTCCTGGCTCAAGAGTGTTTGTCGATGGTCGAATGCCAGCCTGGATTACCAAAAGCGGCAAAAGCCCTTACACTATTTATTTGGAAATTATTCAGGCTCAACCTGGGTGGGAAAAAACTTTAGCCAATTATCAAACCGACCTTATTTTCATCAAAAGCGGGACATTTTTGGATCTGGAGCTACAGGAAAACCCTCGTTCGCAATGGTTGTCTAGATATCATGATTCACAAGTGGCGATTTATCAGATAAAAAAGTAGCTTTTATTATTTTCTTTGATAGACTCGAATGACTGGATGATCAAAGACAGTCCAGGTTTCCTCAGCCATTTCGTCATTTAGTCTTCTAAAAGAAGCGATTAATTTAAAATCTTCAGACCAGAAAAGTTGCCGGTAATAGCGATCAATATTTGGATATTTTATCGCTTTGGAACAATTCTCATTATATTGTGGCTGATCACCGACAAACCAAAAGCAGCTGTAATTGGCATAGATTCGTCTGGAGGGAACAATGACATAATCAGTTTTATCTAAATCTTGAAAAACTGCTCTTGCCAAAACAGGATTTTTATCTAGATCATACAAAAAGTAGCTTGAAACTCTGTGTTTGAACTGGTCTAATGGCAGATCGATCACATTGCCCGATTCGGTAATAATTAAGCTTTGTGATGGTAGATTAGAGCTAAGCCAGCGATTGGCTTCGAGCCTGACGTCGGATTTTAAATAAAGACTGGAAAAATTTAGTCCAAAACAGATCTGTAAAAGAATCATTATCGAAAAAAGCCAATAGTATTTTTTTATGAATGAATCTTTAAGCCAGACCAGGCCGGCAACAGACATATAGATAACCAACGGATAACAAAAAGCCAAGAAACGGGTCCATTTAACAAAGGTTAGGCTTGTAGTAACAAAAAGATATACAAAAACAATAATTGGATAATAAGTCCGGCGTTTGGTCAAATAAATACTACCCAAAACTGACGTTATCAGCATCAAAGGACCCAGGCCGTAAATAAGAATATTCTTAATTTGAAAAAATATTGGGACAGTGTTTTGAAATTGCTCTGTGTAAAAAACAGGCAAAGTTCCTGTTGCCACCTGCGTTTCATAATTTAGGGCCGAAAAAAAATCGGGAAAATTCAGCCAGTTGTGTGGTGAAAGAAGCAATAAGGCCAAAAATGCCAAACAATATGACCAGATTAATTCAGGCAGTTTCCGATTATATATCCGATAAGACAGTAACGGCAAAAGAAGTAGATTGAGGCTGCTGATTTTGACAGCGGCAGCAACACCAATGATCAAACCTAAGATAAGTAATTTCTTTCTAAAATAAAGAGCCAAAATCATTAACAAAATTAACAAGGACTCGGTCGTGCCAAAATGGGAAAGTTGAATTAAAACTGGCGAAAAAACATACAGTAATAGCCCAATTAAGCCATGAACTGAAGATTTGAAATCACGCTTAATTAGTTTATAAAAAATCAAACCGCCAATTATCGAATAAAAAGCTGATAAAAACCGTAGAGAATAGTGTGGAGAGTGAAAAACTGGCAATAGCAATTTTCCTAAATATAGACTTAATTGACCATAAGCGTAAAAGTGCGGATTAAAACAGTTTTTTAAGTCAAAAACATTCTGACATTTAAGGCTTGCCAAAGCAACCGCCATATTATTTTCGTCTGGATGAAAGTAAAAAGGCTGGCCCCAGTTTAAGCCGATTAATCTTGTCAATAGTAGAATTACAAAAACCAGCAACAACATCATAGCTTAAAAAGCTTTAGAGTATTAATAACTTGCTCAGAGCTGTTGAAATAATAACAATGAAGCTGCTTATGAGTGATCGCTTTAAGTTCTTGATAAAGAGGTTGATTGCTTGTCAGAACAACCACTGGCAGTGATTTGCTAAACGCTTGTGTTAAAAGAACCAGGGCCAAAACCGAGAAATTATCTAAAACCACCACCACCAATTGACTGGCTTTCAAGAGCTTAAGGGTTTGCTCATAAACAGCACTTTTGGACCCCAAACTATACTGGTTAAGATTCAAAACCTGATGGCCGCGACCATGAAGAAAGCTAATTACTTCAGATGAAATTGGCGACAAATTAGATGATTGTCCGTAGGTATCGTTTAGATAAACTATTCTTAGGTTTGACATCGTTTTAAATCCTTGTGCTATAATTATATAATTCTAATAAAAGATGTTTGACAAAAAATTTAACATTATTATTGGTGTCTTTCTTCTCTTGTTTATTAGCATAAGCTATCTTTCATTATCAAACAGTCGTTTGCCGATTTTTACTCAGGCCAGTAATAAAGAGGTTGATATTAATAAAACCGTGGTTATTATCAGCAAACTAGAGGCGTTAGCCGATTCAAACGACCAATCCGTCATTACTGTTTTTACTCGTAACAGTCAGAGCGTCGGTATTGAAAATCAACGCGTTGATATTTCAACCTCACTTGGTACTTTGAGCAATTCTACCATGCTTTCGGACAATTACGGTAAAACCGAGTTTCAAATCACCTCTGATATTACCGGAACGGCCGAACTTAGTATTCTGGTCAATAATCAGCCCGTTCTATCGCAATATTCAATTAAATTCGTTAGTAATTAATACAAGTTAATATTTTTTCAGATGAAGAAAATTACAAAAGCCGTTATTCCCGCCGCCGGTTTCGGAACTCGTTTCTTACCTCAAACCAAAGCCATGCCCAAAGAGATGCTGCCATTGGTCGATAAACCAATTATTCAGTATATTGTCGAGGAATTAGTTGAATCTGGGATTAAAGACATTATTATTGTTACCGGCTATCACAAAAGAACGATCGAAGACCATTTTGACGTGCCCAACCGAGAATTAATCGAAAATCTTAAGATGGGCGGTGAAAAGAAAAAACCTCTCATTGCCGAAGTGGAGCGGATCTCCAGTATGGCTAACATTGCTTATGTTCGTCAGAAAGGTCCTTACGGCAACGGAACACCGCTTTTAAATGTTCGTCATATTATTGGTGATGAACCTTTTATTTATACCTTTAGCGACGATTTTATTGTTTCCAAGCCTTCACGTTTTACTCAACTAATTCAAGCCTATGAGAAGTATCAATCGTGTTGCTTGGGCAGTATCCGAATTAAACGTGATGAGGATTATGATCGCTATGGCATTGCCGGCGGCAAAGAGGTTGCTCCTGGAGTCATTGACATTGAAACTATTGTCGAAAAGCCAGGCAAAGATAAGGCGCCTTCAGATTTAGCCAACGTCTCTGGCTACCTCTTTACTCCGGATATATTTGATTATCTTGACGAAGTGGTCAAGAATATTGGTCCGGATGAGGAGTTTTATTACAACGATGCACTCAAGTTGATGCTACGCGACGGAAAGAAAATATATGCCGTCGAGGTCAAGGGTGGCAAATACTACGACACCGGCAACAAGCTTGAATATATGAAAACCGTGGTTGAGTTTGCTCTGAAGCATCCGGAAATCAACGGGCAATTCAGAGCATTTCTGCAAGACACTCTAAAACAAGAAGCAAAATAGCTTGTGAAAAGTCTGGTTGTTAGATATAATAACTCAGTTATTAATTTATTATAGTCAGGCTGTTTTATTCTTCCTGAAGTTATTTGAAAACAGCTGTAGATAAAAGGGAGAGCTAATATGAAATTTACCATTGATGTCAAGAAACTTTTAGAGACCGGCGGTTATTTTGGTCATAAAATTTCCCGTACTAATCCTAAGTCCATTCCTTATACATATAAAGCCCAAAATGGCATTTATCTGATCGATCTATTTCAAACCAAAGAATGTATTGAAAAAGCGATGGCAAAACTTTACGAAGCCGGTAAAAACAGTGAAGATCTTTTAGTGGTTGGTACCAAACGTTTAATTAAAGCCTATCTTAAAGAGTTGCTATCACCTAACGACATTTACTATCTCAGTAATAAATGGGTCGGTGGATTTCTGACTAACTTTGACGAAATATACAAAAATCTAAAGGAAACAAATAAGATGATGACCGAACGAGAACGGGGAGAGTGGAATGTTTTTCCCAAGCACGAAATTTCCAAAAAAGAGAAACGGATGAATAAATTCCTTAAGGTTTACGAGGGCGTGCTCAAAATGCAAGAAAGACCAAAAAACATTCTCATTATTGATACCAAAAAAGAGAAAAATGCACTTAAGGAAGCCATAACCACCAAAGTCACTATTTACGGAATTATCGACACTAATTCTGATCCGACCCAGGTTGATTACCCAATGGTTCTAAACGACGATTCACCTCTGACTTTAGAATATGTCCTTAAGAATTTAATCAATAGTTACCTTGCCGGCCGCAAGAAAATTAAGGTGGTCAAACAAGCCTAAAAACTATGGTTGATTTAAAGAAAGTCAAACAACTGCGTGAGAACACCGGTGCTTCAATTGCTTTGTGCAATAAGGCGCTAAACGAGGCAAAAAATGATCTGAAAAAAGCCTCTGAGCTTTTAAACAAGTGGGGGATTGAATTGGCTGATAAAAAAGGATCTCGTACTACTTCTAATGGAACTATTGCCTCTTATGTTCATCATAATGGCAAAATGGCGGCAACTGTTGTTTTGCTTTGTGAAACTGATTTTGTTGCTAAAAATGAAGCCTTTAAAAAACTGGCTTATGAAATCGCCATGCAAATTTGCTCGATGAACCCTAAGACTACTAATGAATTAATGGAACAGCAGTATATTCGCGATTCAAGTTTAACAGTAGAGACTTTGATTAAGCAGCACATCACTCTTCTTGGCGAAAATATCCGAGTTGGCGAGTTTGTCCGGCTAGTACTTTAACTGCTTCTCGTGTACAATATTCATAGCTGTATTTGGGGGATCGTCTAATGGTAGGACAGCGGCCTTTGGAGCCGTGAGTCGGGGTTCGAATCCCTGTCCCCCAGCCAGCCAGTGTAATTTATCTATCCAAATAAAACCCAAAGAAAACAGGGGATTTAAATAAAGCTAAGTTAAACAGTAAATTATGAATAGACCAATTGCTTTTGGCCGATGTTCAAAGATATTTGAAGTCGATAAAAGTTCGATTCTTAAGCTTTATGACAAAGGTTTTGCCGACGAAAAAATTCAACAGGAGTATGACAACATTAAGCTAATTGCTACTCACACAGATCTTAATATTCCTAAGCCATTAAAAATGGTAAAACTAAATGACCAGACCGGAATCTATTATCAGAAAATTTCTGGCACTTCTCTGATGGACTTGTTTCTTATAAATCCGTTGCGATACTTTACCTATGGTAAGATTATTGCCAAATTACATCGTCAGGTTCATCAATATCAAGTCAATGGCCTCAAAACGCAAATAGAAGTTTTTAGTAAGCTTTTAAAAAATACTAACAGACTTAACTCCAACGAAAAGGAGTTGTTGCTCAATACCTTGCGCCTAAAAAAGCGCTTTGTGCTTTGCCATGGTGATTTTCATCATGGTAATATTATGGTTGATTCTCTGGGAAAGTATTATATTCTCGACTGGATGGATGCTTTCAGTGGTGATTATGTTTTGGATGTTGCCCTGACTGCAGTAAATGCCAGCGTTTCGGATGCACCCAAACACATTCCGCATATTTATTATTATGCCTATGAATTTATTAAGAGAGTTTTAAAGCTGGATAGACGTTATTTGAATTTGTACGGGTCTATTGAGCCGAGAGCAATCAGGGATAATCTACTGCTTGCCTCAGGTATTCATTTAGCTCGATTTTCAGGTAGTAACCTTGCTTCCCACCGTCATTACTTTGAAGCTATTCTAAGTTCAAAAACTTAAGACTGTACATTACTAATATACCAAGCAGGAAAAAAACCAAAGACAAGAAAGATTTGTTGATATTCTTTTCTTTATGTAACTCCGGAACTAAATCTGAGGCGGCAATGTAAATAAAACCGCCGGCAATAATCGGTAAAAACGTAAGTACTGACTCTTCCTTTAAAAAAACCAGTCCTAATACTGCTCCAAAAATAGCAAATAAAGCGGAAAGAAAATTATAAAAAAGTGCCTTTGTTCGCGAGAATCCTGAGTAGAGAAGAATACCAAAATCACCAATTTCCTGTGGAATTTCATGTAAAGCAACCGCCACAGTCGAGGCCAAACCAACGGCTAAACTAACCTGAAAACTGGCGGCAATCACCAAACCATCTAGCAAGTTATGAACCGCGTCACCAAGCAGATTCAACTCACCAGCAACGTGATCGTGGCACTTGCCGGTATGATGATAATGGTGCCAATGAAGTCCTTTTTCAATCAAAAAAAACAGCATAAATCCAACCAGGATATAAGAAAAAACCGCTTCACTTTGCAAAGCCTCATAAGATTCGGGAATCAGATGCAAAAAAGCGTCACCCAAAAGACTGCCGGCGGCAAAGGCAATTACAAAATAAAGAAATCGATCCAGCTGCTTGGCCTTAAAATACAAGGTAATAATTCCCAGCAAAGACAGTAAACTGATGAATAAAGTTGAGCCAATTACTTGCCAATAAATGTTCATTCTGGAATTATAACTGAAAATACTCTAAAATAGGAATATTATTTAGTTTCAAACGTAAAATGAAACAGCCAAAATCTCTTGACAGCGCTTTTTCTCAGGTAAACGAAGAACTACTAACTATGTTTCTCAAAAAACATCATGATTACGGCAAAGGCAATATTCTGGACACCAAGGAATTGGGAATTGCTTTTCGCGTGAGCGACAAGCTCAACCGCCTTAAGTACCTACTCAGCAACAACAAAAATCCTAATAATGAATCAATTGAAGAAACCTGGGTCGACATTGCTGTATACGCCGTGATCGCGGTCATGTACCGCCGCGGTTGGTTTCAAAAATTAGAAGTAAAAAAATGACCGACGACAAATACACAGCTCTCTGGTTATCCTACTCATCAATTAGTGATTTTTTAAGCTGTCCTCGAGCCTATTACCTTAAGAATATTTATCGTGATCCTTCCTCAGGCAATAAGGTTCAGATTGCCGCCCCACCCTTGTCGCTCGGGTCGGCAGTTCACGAAGTGATGGACTTATTATCCAACATTTCATCAAGCAATCGTTTTAAAGAGCCCTTTACTGTACTTCTAGACCGCCAATGGCACCGATATTCCGGCAAAAAGGGTGGCTTTACTAGTAAGGAAATTGAGAAGCAGTATCGCGACAGGGCTGAGGCAATGCTGAGCTATCTTTATCAAAACCCTGGGCCTTTAAAAAATCTGGCTGTCAAAATTAAAATGGATTTGCCTTATTATTGGCTGTCTAAAAGCGAGAATATCATTCTTTGCGGCAAAATCGATTGGTTGGAATATCTTTCGGATCAAGACAGCGTTCATATCATCGATTTTAAAACTGGCCAAAGGACCGAGAAAAAAGACTCGCTTCAATTACCGATTTACTATTTATTGGCCACCAATTGCCAACAGCGGCCTGTGATTAAACAAAGTTATTGGTATTTGGAAAAACGTACTCCACCGGAAGCTCAGGAAATCGCCAGTTACGAAAAATCAGAGAAAATTCTGCTTGATATCGGTCTAAAAATTAAAACCGCGCGTAAACTCAATTCTTTTAATTGTCCGAATCAGGGCTGTTCTTTTTGCCGTCCATACGAACAGATTGTCAAAGGCAAAGCAGAGTTAGTGGGTACCAGTAGTTATAATGTCGATCTCTATTTGATTAGTAAAGAAAGAGTTGACGAACCCAAGAGTATTATTCTGTAATACAGAATAACGAGCCAATTGATTTATATTCCGATAAATATTTTTGGCTGCTCTTAAACATCGAGGCACTCCCGCCGTCCAGATTAATAGCGTCAATAATCACTAGATCATTTTCACTGGCCGCTTCTTGCAGAATTGCAGGTAACTCCGCTAGCTTTGGCCCCAAAAATACCGATTGGCCATCATAAATAATCATTAACAATAAGTTTCCATTGCTCAGAGTTGCCATCACACTACGCCGGGCCAGTTTATCGTTCTTGATCTCAAGCGGAAGCAGAGAACCGTTCTGATAGAGCAATGGTCCAGTCTGCAAAGCTAATTCCAAATCAACGCTTGGTAAAGTATCGGTGATTCCAAACGCACCAAGCTGACTTAACCACAAGAATCCATTAAGTAGACTGCTTTCAAGCGCGGGATAAAGCTCGACCTGACCGATAATCATCAGTCCCAAGGGCTGATGATCGGTATCATAAAATCCACCGTTTATGGCCACCTGACAATTATTGGTACTGATCAAGTCACTGGATTGTTTTTTCTTGTCATTGTTAATCAAATTCAGCTTTGAGTAATCTTCAAGTTCATAAAATACATACTCAAATTTACTTTGAGGTAAAACTGTCGGCCGAACTTTCGGAGTAATCGTATTCTTGAGCGGTTGAGACTTCCAGGGAGAAGATTTAAAAGAAAGTAAAACAAGTATTAAAATCAACAACAGCGGCGATAAAAACAAAGCTCCCTCAGCTAATTTTTTCATTATCAGATATTATATAATGAAACTCGTGAATAAAATAATCGCTCTTGATCCAGGGATAGCCAGAACCGGCTTTGCCATCATGACAAAAGTTGATAATCAAATTACTCCTCTTGAATACGGCTGTCTAACCACTGATGCCAAAGAGACTCTTGAAAAACGGCTTAAAAAACTATACCAAGAGCTTATGAACATAATTATCAAGTACTCTCCAAAGACTATGATTTTAGAAAAAGTCTTTTTTAATAACAATCAAAAAACAGCCATTACGGTCGGACAAGCCCAGGGTGTGATGATCTTGGCCGGAGCGATGAATAATTTGAAAATCGAATTTGTCACTCCGCTTCAAATTAAATCCAGTCTTACCGGTTATGGTTTGGCTGATAAGCAACAGGTGCAAAAAATGGTGAAAACTCTGCTCAATTTGGATCAGATTCCCAAACCAGATGACACCGCCGACGCCTTGGCTTGCGGCTTGACTTATCTTTCTCTTCATCAGTTTGCTGATGTTATATGATTGGGAAAATCAAAGGCTTAGTCAACGAGATCGGTCCTAATTTTGTACTTTTGGATCCTGGCCAAAACGTTTTTTACAAAGTCTTTTTGCCAGCTATTAATATGAAAGATCTTAAGATAGGGGATTCAAAGACGTTTTATATTCATTTTCATGTCCGCGAGAACGAAATTAGTTTATATGGTTTTGCCGATCGAAAACAACTAAGAGTTTATAATATTCTTCTTAATATTTCCGGAGTTGGCGCCAAAAGCGCCCTTTCCATTATTGGTTTTGATCGTTTGGAAAAGATGATCGACGCTGTTAATCAACAAAACCCGGCTTATTTTTCTCAAATACCCGGAATCGGCAAAAAAACAGCACAAAAAATTCTCCTTGATCTTTCCAATAAATTTGAGGTTGAATTTAAACCTCAAAGCCAGTCGCTTACCCAAGACGATCAACTGGTAGTTGACGCCTTGCAATCGCTTGGTTTTAAAAAAGCCGAGGCTTTATCTGCTCTTTCAAAAGTTGATTCAAAACTTACCTTGGAAGAAAAAATCACTCAGGCCATCAAAAATTTAAATACCCATGAGTCAATCAGATAAGCAAACGATGCTTCAAAAAGAAAACTTGTTGCGGCCCAAGTCTTTAAACGATTTTATTGGCCAATACAAAGCTAAAAAAAGCCTTGACCTTTTTATTAAAGCCGCCAAACAGCGAAACGAAACCGCCGAACACTTACTTTTCTACGGACCACCCGGAATCGGCAAGACCACCTTGGCGCATATTCTGGCCCATGAGCTTTCCGGCGATATTAGAATTACCTCTGGCCCGGCCATGGAACGTGCCGGTGATTTAGCGGCAATTCTTACCAATCTCAAAGATCGCGACATTCTTTTTATTGATGAAATCCATCGTTTACCCAAAACTGTCGAGGAGGCGCTCTATCCGGTTTTGGAAGAGTTTTTTTTGGATATTATTTTGGGCAAAGGTCCGGCCGCCCGCAATGTTCGCTTGCCAGTGCCCAAAATCACGGTCATTGGAGCGACAACTCGAGTGGCTTTGCTTTCGTCTCCGCTTCGTGATCGTTTTGGTCTTATTCTCCGACTCGATTATTACAATACCGATGAGATTACTCAAATTGTCCTTCGTAACGCCAAATTAATGAATATTCCAATTACCGAACCTGCCGCCGCCCAAATTGCCCAGCGCAGCCGTAAAACTCCCAGAATTGCCAATCGCACCCTTAAGCGGGCCCGCGATCTTTTTCAGATTGATAAATTCAAGGTCATCGACGAGGTGCTAGTCAAAAAACTTTTTTCCATTCTTGAGTTGGACAGTCATGGTTTGTTTTCGCAGGATCGGCACTATCTAGAAACTTTAATTACCAAGTTTGACGGCGGACCGGTAGGAGTGGAAACAATGGCCAGCGCCATGAGTGAGGATAAGCAAACAATTGAGGAATTTATCGAGCCGTTTCTGCTTCAGATGGGATTAATTAATCGCTCTAGTCGTGGACGAATTGCCACTGAAAAAGCCTACGAACATCTGGAAATAAAACAGAAGTAGGATATTTTTATCTAAAAAATTTCTTACTTAATTAGAGTTCTATCAATCTTTGATTTAAGTAAAGTCGCATGAAAACAAAATTTTCCTTGCTGACAATTTAGACAAGTACTCTGGTGCATTAATAAATCAGTCCTAGCTCTGCTATAAGAATCTTGTTCAGGTACTTCTTCTTGATTAGGCTGTCTGTATTCTTTCATAATTCAGACTATTATAACACACTAAGTATGTCTTTGTCGGAGACCGGGGAATTGAACCCCGTACCTCTCGGTCCCAAACCGAGCGTTCTTCCGGTGAACTAGTCTCCGAATAAGTGCCGGGAGAGGGACTCGAACCCTCACGCCCTTTTGGGACACAGGATTTTAAGTCCTGCTTGTCTACCATTCCAACATCCCGGCAATCCGATTTTCTCAGGTTTGATATATTATATATTATACAAGATGAAAACTAAGCTGAGGTTTCTTCTGTTTGGACTGCTCTTTTTGGTTTCTTTTTTTATTTTAAATTTTATTTCCACCAATCAGATTCCTTTTTTATCCCGCGCTTTCTACCAAAAAGCCAATCTGGTTATTGATGCCAAAGATTTTGTTGGGCCACTTCAACACAACTGGCAAGCGCTGGCTCAAGGCGGCGAGGAAAGCGGAGTCCGGATGCTGGAAAACGTGTCTTTGCCAGCCTCAGCTTTGGCTCCCAGATACATTCGGCTCGATCATATCTATGATTTTTACAATGTTGTTTCCCGAGACTCAAACAATCAACTTCAATTTAATTGGACAGAGCTCGACGCTACCGTTTGTGACATTTACCGGATGGGCGCCAAGCCTTTTTTTGTCTTGGGTTATATGCCCCCAACACTTTCCTCAGACGGCAGTTTAATTTCTACACCCAAAGACTGGTCCGAATGGTCACTCTTAGTGCAAAAAACAGTTGAGCGTTATAGCGGTTTGGATACTCGTCTGTGCGGCGGAGTTTATGCCGACTGGCTCAAGGATATCTATTATGAGGTTTGGAATGAACCGGATCTGGAGGGATTTGGCAAGTGGAGTATTTATGGCGGAAAAGATTACCGCGCCCTTTACTATTATTCTGCCAAAGGGGCAATGGCGGCCCAAAACGTCAATCATTATCTGATTGGTGGCCCAGTCACGACCAGACCGTATCGCAACTGGTTTTTGGGACTAATTAACTACACCAAGCAGCAAAATTTGCCTCTTGATTTCATTTCCTGGCACCATTATTCGACTGACACCAATGATTTCAGCAACGAGTTACGCAATATTGGCTCTTGGTTGAGTGATCCGACCCTTAAGAAATATCGTGAACTGCCTAAGATCATCTCAGAATGGGGTTATGATTCAAATCGCAATCCAATTGCCGACACCAATGTTGGTGCGGCCCACACTGTCGCTACTATCCGTGATCTTATTGACCAAAAAGTCGAGATGGCCTTTGCTTTTGAACTTAAGGATGGTTTAAATCCCAGTTGGGGAATTTTTACTTATGAAGGACAACCCAAGCCCCGTTTTTACGCTCTCAAGCTTCTGAATGTTTTGGGTCGCCATCGTTTGGCCGTTCAAGGCGAGGGCTCGATTGTCAAAGCAATTGCCTCAACCGGCGCCGCTGGTCGCATCAGTTTGGTCGTAGTTAACTATGATCCCACCAACAGTCGGATGGAAGCCGTACCTCTCACAATCAACAACTTAGCCAATGGCACCTACCGAATAGTCCAAACCGATTTGCAGGAACAGCAAATGACTGAGGATGTTATGATCCAAACCGGAGAAATCAAACGAATGTTATTACTGAACCCAAATCAGGTCGTCAGTTTGGAAATTAGCCAGCTTCAATGAACCTTAGTTACGCGTTGCGACCAAAGACACTGTCTGAATTTATCGGACAGGAACATCTGGTTGGCAAAGACCAGCTTCTTTTTCGGCTTTTTCAATCACAAAACCTGATTTCTCTGATTTTCTGGGGCCCGCCAGGCAGCGGTAAAACCACGCTCGCCAATTTGATTGCCAAACAATTTAAAGCTGATTTCTATTCGCTATCGGCAGTTGCCAGCGGTAAAAAGGATCTCCAACTAATTATTGCCAAGGCCAGACAAAATCAGATCCAAGGTCGCCAGACCTTGCTTTTTATCGACGAAATTCACCGTTGGAACAAAGCCCAGCAAGATACTCTTTTGCCTTATGTTGAATCAGGATTAGTCATCCTCATTGGCGCGACCACCGAAAACCCCAGTTTTGAGATCATTGGTCCGCTGTTATCTCGCTCCAAATTGTTGATTTTTAACAAACTTACGGATCAAAATTTAAAAACAATAATCAAGCGCGCCATTACAAACAAAAGTTTGGGAATTGCCAAATATGGCAAGAGCTTGGATAAATCAGCGATGGATTTACTCATTCGGTTAAGCGGCGGTGACGCCAGAATTGCTTTAAACGCGCTTGAGATTGCCATTTACTCTTACCGAGACAAAATTATCACTGCAGAGATAATCAAAAATATCTTTCAGACCAAGTCAGCCGGCCTTTATGACAAAGACGCCGATCAACATTATCACACTATTTCCGCTTTTATCAAATCCATGCGCGGGTCTGATGTCGACGCCAGTCTTTATTATCTGGCCCGAATGCTGGAGAGCGGGGAAGACCCCAAGTTTATTGCCCGCCGAATGATTATTTTTGCGTCTGAGGATATTGGCTTAGCGGATCGTGGTGCCCTTATTCAAGCCAACGCCGCTTTTGAGGCGGTCACCAAGATTGGCTTGCCTGAGGCCAAACTGATTCTCGCTCACATTGTCATTTATTTGGCTTTGGCCAAAAAGTCTCGCAGTGTTGCCAATGCCTTGTCTAAAGCCATTAAAGCTGTCTACGATTATCCAAACGAGCCGGTTCCTTTACATCTTCGTAATCCTAGTACTTTACTAAATAAAAATCTTGGCTATGGCCAAAACTATGCTTGGAGCGAACAATTTGTTGGGCCAACTAAAGCCCTGTCTTTTCTGCCAGACAAGCTCAAAAAGCAGCGTTTTTATTCCTCAATAAAAGAGGGGTGATATAATAAAGTGTCGCCGCCCTAGCTCAACGGTAGAGCATCCGCTTTGTAAGCGGCAGGTTGGGGGTTCGATTCCTCTGGGCGGCTCATTCAAACAAGCCAAAGCCTGATTTTTAATCCTATAGCAATTATTATTTAGAGTGTTCTTAGGCGCCAAACTCAGCAGACCCTGTTGCTTAACCTAACATCTTCTGCTATAATGGTTGCCTATGGTTTATGATGCCAAAAGCGTTGTTGTTCTGGAGGGCCTGGAACCGGTCCGTAAGCGTCCGGCAATGTATATTGGTACCACTTCTATTGATGGCGTTCAGCATTGTCTCAACGAAATCATCGACAATTCAATCGACGAAGCCTTGGCTGGTTTTGCCTCAACTATTCAAATCACTATTCATCAAAACAATTACTTTACCGTAGTCGACAATGGTCGTGGCATTCCGGTTGATATGATGCCACAGTACCACAAAAGTGCTTTGGAAATTCTTTTAACTAAACTTCATGCCGGCGCCAAATTTGACAGCAAAACTTATAAAGTCTCCGGCGGTTTGCACGGCGTCGGTTCCAGTGTTGTCAATGCGCTCTCAGACGATTTTGTTGCCGAGGTCCGGCGCGATAATCAGTTTTATCGGATGGAATTTTCACGCGGCGTACCCAAAACGGGCTTGCAAAAGTCAGCCAAAAGCCAGCTTGGACTGGCCTCAACCACCGGCACGGCCATTTCCTTTCATCCGGATCTAGAGATTTTCAAAACCGGAATCGAATTGGATATTAAGCGAGTTCTTAAGCAAGTCAAAGAACGAGCCTATCTTTCTCCAGGTGTTTTTTTCAAGGTCTTTGATGAGCGGATCAATCTTAAAAAAGGCTATTATTTTCAAGGCGGGATTAAATCCCTGGTTGAGGACATTAACATAAATAAAAAACCGCTTCACCCAACTATTTATTTTAAAGACGAGAAAGATTCCATTCAGGTCGAAGTCGCGCTTCAATATACGGACGCCATTAAGGAAAGTCTTTACTCCTTTGTGAACGTCATCAACACCAAAGAAGGTGGCACTCATGTCACTGGTTTTAAAACCGCCCTTACCAAAATCATCAACGACTATGGCAACAGCCAGGGTGTGATCAAAAAGGGGAATTTATCCGGAGACGATACTAAAGACGGTCTTACTGCCGTCATTTACCTGAAAATGCCAGCCACCGACCTTCAGTTTGAGGGCCAAACCAAGACTAAGCTCGGTAATTCCGAGGCCCAGGGAATTGTTCTCCAGATTGTCAAAGATCATCTGACCCGTTATTTTGAAGAAAACCCAAGCGCCGCTAGCGCCATTATGCAAAAGGTGTTAGTGACTCAGCAAGCTCGACTGGCAGCCAAAGCGGCCCGAGACTCAGTCATTCGAAAAAGCGCGCTTGAGGGCGCCACTCTTCCGGGTAAGCTGGCCGATTGTCGCGAAAAAGACCCGGCCAAATCCGAACTGTTTATTGTTGAAGGCGATTCGGCTGGCGGTAGTGCTAAGCAAGGCCGCGATCGCCATTTTCAGGCTATTTTGCCACTGCGAGGTAAGATCCTTAATTCAGAGAAGTCATATTTAGATCGAGTGATGACTTTTAAAGAGTTGCGGGATTTGGTCGTCGCCATTGGCACCGGTATTTCCGATTTGTTTGACTACAAAAAACTCAGATACCACAAAATTATCATTATGACCGACGCCGATGTCGATGGCGAGCACATCATGACGCTCATTCTTACTTTTTTCTTCAGGCATTTACCCGAGATTGTTGAAAAAGGCCACATCTATATCGCTCAACCGCCATTGTTTAAATTAAGCGCCAACAAAAAAGTTTATTATGCTTATTCCGAAGCGGAAATGAACAGAATTGCCAAGGAAAAGTTCAGTGGCAATTATTCTCTACAAAGATACAAAGGTTTGGGTGAAATGAATCCTGAACAACTTTGGAGCACGACCATGAATCCGGAAAATCGTGTTTTAAGAGTTATTAATGTCGAGGACTCGCAAGAGGCCGACCAAACTTTTAGCATGTTAATGGGTGAAGAAGTACCGCCTCGCAAGAAATTCATCCAGACACACGCCAAAAGCGCCAATTTGGATATTTAATTAATAGTTTATTTAATATTGATGAACTTTAGCAAACTGCCACTTGAGCTAGAAAAGCTCCCTAATATAATGGTTTTTGTCGAAATTCCCATGGACAGCAAGGTTAAATATGAAATCGATGAAAAAACCGGCTTTTTGATGGCCGATCGTTTTTTATTTACAGCGATGAAATTTCCTTTTAATTACGGTTTTATTCCTAATTCCGTGGGTGAAGACAACGATCCTTTAGATGTGTTATTACTGGCTTCAGAAACTGTGTCTGCCGGAGCGGTCGTTAAAGCCAAGATCATCGGTATGCTGGAAATGAAAGACGAGGCCGGAATTGACACCAAATTAATTGCCGTGCCCATTAAGAAAATCGATCCCTTATACGGCGTGTACGAGAATATCGACGATATTCCAGTTGCAGTAAAAGACAAAATCAAGCATTTCTTTGATCATTATAAAGAATTAGAGCCAGGCAAGTGGGTCAAAACCGAGCGTTTTCTTGACCAAAACAAAGCTTTGGCTCTTGTCAAAAAGTTGTCAAAGTAAATAATACATGACTACCATAATCCCCACAGACATCACTCAGGAAATGAAGCGATCCTATCTGGATTACGCCATGAGTGTGATTGTGGCCCGCGCTTTGCCAGACGTACGGGACGGTCTCAAACCCGTACAGCGCCGGATTATTTATACCATGCACAAGCTTGGCTTGTCCTCCACTAGCCGCTATTCCAAAAGCGCCAAGGTAGTCGGTGAAGTTTTGGGTAAATACCATCCTCACGGCGATTCACCGGTTTATGAGGCGATGGTCAGAATGGCTCAGGAGTTTTCAATGCGTAATCCCTTAATCAAGGGTCAGGGTAACTTTGGTTCAATTGACGGTGATCCGCCGGCAGCTATGCGTTATACCGAGGCCAAACTAGCCAAAATTAGCGACGAGTTGTTGGCTGATTTACACAAAAATACGGTCCAATTTCGGGATAACTTCGATGCCACTCTGCAGGAGCCGGATTGTTTGCCGGCCATGATTCCTAATTTATTGGTAAATGGCTCAGAGGGAATCGCGGTTGGAATGGCCACCAAGATTCCGCCACATAATTTAAAGGAACTTCTCCAAGGTTTACTATTAATGCTAGAGAAGCCGGTTTATAGCACACAGGTTAGCCTGGATGAGGCGGCCAAATCCGTGGGTTTTAACGTCACTTTGGAGGAACTGATGCAGTTTATTAAAGGCCCGGATTTTCCGACAGGCGGCCATGTTTACAGCAAAAAAGATATTTATCAGGCTTACCTTACCGGTCGCAACTCATTACTGATGCGGGGAGTCGCCAAAATTGAGGAAATTGGCAAGGGCAAAGAAGCGATTATCATTACCGAGCTTCCTTATCAGGTCAACAAAGCCACTTTGGTTCAGAAAATTGCTTCCCTGGTTCAAGACAAAAATATTGTCGGTATTTCGGACCTTAGAGACGAGTCTGATCGACGGGGGATTCGCGTGGTTGTTGAACTCAAACGTGATGCCGTCGCCAAAAAAATTCTCAACAATTTGTTTCTTAAAACTCAGTTGCAAAACACCTTTCCAGTTAATATTGTCGCCCTTGTCGAGGGCGTTCCGCAAACATTATCGCTCAAAACCATTCTTGAATTGTTTCTCAGGCATCGCTCCCATGTTGTCATTGCCCGCACCCGTTTTGATCTTGAGCAAGCCAAACACCAGGCTCATATCTTAGAGGGTTTATTGATTGCCATTGATAACATTGACGAAGTCGTCGAGATTATCAAAAAGTCAGCCAGTGAATCAATCGCCAAAGAACGTTTGATTGCCCGATTTAAATTATCCGAGATTCAAACCCAGGCGATTTTAGATATGCAGCTCAAAAAACTGACTGGCTTGGAAAAAGACAAGCTGCAACAACAACTTTTGGAATTACGTAAAGAAATTACCAGATTGGAAAAAATTCTCAGTTCCTTGGCCAATATTTTTGCCGAGATCAAAAAAGAGTTTCTACTTCTGATGGAGAAATACAAAGAAGGTCGACGTACCAAAGTAATCGCCTCACGCCCGGGTGAGTTTTCCGAGGAGGAACTGATCGAAAACAAAGATACTTATATTTTATTGACTCACAACGGTTACATCAAACAACTACCCAAAAGCGTGTTTAAAGTCCAAAAACGCGGCGGCAAGGGGGTTTCGGCAATCAAAACCCACGAGGACGACGAAGTCATGAAACTGGAGTACTGCCAGACTCACGACAATCTTTTGTTTTTTACCAATCAGGGTCGTGTTTTCCAGCTGCGAGCTTGGGAAATTCCCGAAAGCTCACGACAATCCAAAGGTAAAGCCATTGTCAATCTGGTCAATCTTAACGGCCATGAAAAAATCACCACTTTCTTTCCTTTAAATCTGGAGGACAGTCGTGACGATCGGGCTTTCTTGTTTGTCACTAAGCACGGCGTGGTCAAAAAAACTTCATTATCCGAGTACAACAATATCAGAGCCAACGGTTTGATTTCAATTAAACTCAAGAGTGGCGACGAACTTATTAGTGTTGAAATGGTCAGGAAAGACAACTTTGTTTTTCTGGTTTCCTCAGGCGGCAAAGCCATCACTTTTAATGAAAAAAATGTCCGTAGTATGGGCCGAATGGCGAGCGGGGTACGCGGTATCAAGCTTCGAGCTCAAGAAGTAGTCTCTTCAGTCAGTATTGTGCCTTTAAAAACCATTGAGAACAGCTTTATTCTGATCATTACCAAAAAAGGCTATGGAAAACTGGTTAAGGCCAAACAGTTTAAGTCACAAAACCGCGGTGGCATTGGCATTAAAGCCGCCAATATTACCGAAAAAACCGGTTCAATTGTTTTTTCTTCGCTGATAGACAATCTGGAGTCAGAAATGGTTTTGTCTTCCTACAGTGGTCAGACGGTCAAGGTTCCGGTCAAATCAATGCCGATTTTGTCTAGAAATACACAGGGGGTTATTTTAATGCGCTTTTCCCAGACCAAGGATGGAATTGCGGCGGCAACATTAATCTAAATGAAAATCGATTGCCAGATTCTTTATGATCAGCTGCTGGACGATGTCCGGCAAAAGCTCAACAAGGGTAATATTGCCAAAATCCCGCCCAAAATGGTTATCTTCTCGATTGCGCCGGATAAGCTGACTCAAATTTTCCTAAAGCAAAAACAAAAGCTGGCCGAAAGTTTGGGAATTGTTTGTCAGATCATCAGTTATGATCAAGTCCCGCTGTTTCAACAATTTGCAACCGATATTAGGACATCAGCCAACAGCCGCAAAACTCATGCGGTCATTATCCAGCGGCCACTTCCTTCTGAATTGACCTCGGCCACTCTGGAGAATTTTATTCCCTTGCTTAAGGAAGTTGAGGGCACCAAGTACAAAACGCCATATCAATCACCGGTTGGTTTGGCCACTCTTTCAATTCTCAAATATATTGCCACTGATTTTAATCAATGGAAAATTAAACCCAAAGACACGGAGTTTTTCAAACGGCATTTTAAGAAAAAGTTCATTGTTTTGGCCGGCCGCGGACGCACAACTGGCTCGCCAATTGCCAATACCCTGGTTCAGTATAAATTAGCCATGGTTATTACACATTCTCATACACCCAATCCGGAGAATTTTTACCGCCAGGCCGATATTGTTATCACTTCAACCGGAAAACCGGTGATTACGGCTGAAAATATCAAACAAGGCGCCACACTCATTAATTTTGGCTATCGTCGAGAAGACGACAAAACAGTGGGGGATTACCTTGAATCAGAAGTCGAAGAGAAAGCGGCCTATTACACGCCGGTTATTCACGGTACTGGACCTTTGAGTCTGGCTTACCTAATGAAGAATGTTGTCGACGCCTACCTCCGTCAAGAAAAATAACCCTCCGTTCCATTTCGGGAATGGAATAGCTTGTTAGGACTTGCTTTTCTTTTTGAATAAATCCTTGGCTTCGTCTGAGCCAACATAACATTTGCCATTATCATAGACAAATGGCACGCCAATACTACTGGTATCTAATCCACAAATCTTAGCCGCTTGCTGAAGTTGGTCGGCGTTGGCTTTATTTTGATAAACTTCTTTTTTATCAAACTTTACTTTTTTGGCAATCTGGTTCTCCTCAAGCCATATATTCAGTTCTTTACAATGAGGACAAGTATTGCCGTAAAAGTATATAAAGGCGTCTTTTTTAAGAGTGGTAAGGGGAGTGACTGATGAAGAATTCTGTGTTGCGGTATAAACCAAGAACAAAGTTCCAAAAAGAGCGACTAAAATAATGATCAAAGCAAACAGTTGTTGTTTCATTTTGGTTATAACAGTTTATAAAATTCGTCTTTGATTTGCAGCCGCTTTTTTTCCCAAACCGGTTCGCGGCGACAAAGTCGGGCAGTATCTTGAGGATCGGCCAAAAGCAGTTCGGCAATAATTTCAAAGTGCAGAGTATTCTGAGAGGCTTTCAAAAGAACTACGTCACCTGGTCTAAGAAGGCGCTCCTTAATAAACAAACCGGCTTGATAGGTGTTTTGAAAATGATGAAGAGCGGTTTCTTCGTACTTTTTCTGTAATATTGGGTAAGCGTGTTGTAGCATTTCCGGACCCACTAAAACTACCTGGTCAAATTTCAGTCTTAAAATTTCCTTAGCTAGATTCTGATGTTGCTTCTCGCTTTCCATTCCGAGTTCGCGCATATCGCCCAAAACCGCAATCTTGCGCTTGCCTGGATATTCATCCAAAACCTCCATTAAGGATTTGGTCGCGTAAAAACTCGAATTATAGCTGGAGTCAATAATTTTGGTACCATTAAGTCCTTCCAGAATTGAACAAATACCAGGATTAAATTGATATGTCGATAACGCTTCATTAAAATCGCGATCCGAGACCTTGAGCAACTTAGCCAAAATGTAACCAGCCAACAAAGTATAGCCAAAATTTTTAGGGGCAATAAAAGGCAACTCGATTTCCGGCTTTTCCTTGTCCATCTTCAGTTTGAATGTTGTTCGTTTGCGGAAAATTTGCCAGCTGCCAAAAGAGTAATTACCCTGTCGTTGCTTAAGATCATATCGGTTGAAACGATAACCTCGCAAAGACTCTGTAATAAATTTTGAGTCGGCGTTTACCATACCCACGAGCTTCTTACTGGTCCCAAACATTTTGGCAAACTCAGCCGCCACAGCCGAAGCTGGATTTTGATATTTCCCCAACTTTACCAGTTTGTCAAAGTTGGCAGTGTGAGTAGCATAAGAGCTTACCCAAAAAACATACTCAGGTTTTATAAATGAAGCAAAAAAAGCCATTTCTCCAATCCGATCAACGTCCAATTCAACCACATAGTACTGTTCTTTAAAAGTAAACAAGCACCGAAACACCGAATAAAATGGCACCTTTAGGGCTTGCCAAAACCATTCTTCTACCGAGTAATTAGTAATATGAATATCAAGGACGTCCAAAGGAATGGCAAAGGCACTGTTAGCCTTACGACTTTTGCGACATGAGTATTTCTTGGTAATAATTTGATGAAACAAATTATGAGCATTGCTTTTGCCGGCAGAACCCATCACCACCACAATCTGTGGGTGCCAACGTTTCAAGACAAGACTGGCAAAAAAACGAAAATATCTGGCGATCGGGAAATACAACTTCTTGGCAAGCCATAGATAAAGTCTATGTTTCATAAGCTAATTATAGCAAACTGAATAATTGCTTAGCAACAATCCAAACCTAATTTTTGGCAAACAAACGGCAAGAGTGCTAATAGCAGACAGTGCTTTTGTCTGCTAAATATTACCTTGAAATCAAAGGGTTGTTGCAACAGTCCAAATCAATCACGAAAAAGCTTTATAAAAGTCTCTTTGGGGATAGAGACTGTTCCAACTTGCTTTAAGTCACTCTTTCCCTTTTTTTGTTTTTTGAGTAATTTGTCCTTCCTGGTTCGGTCACCGCCGTAAAGTTTGGCAGTGACGTCTTTCCTAAACGGAGCCACTCGACTACTGGCAATTATCTTGTTTTGAAATCGAGCTTGAATTTTAATTTCAAATTGTTGACGAGGTATTAATTTTTGCAATTTGGTGACATATTTTTGCGCCACAAAAAAGGCCTTATTTTTGACCACGATTTGAGAGAACTCATCAATCGGCTTAAGGTTGATCAAAATTTCCAGCTTGCTGGCTTCTACATATCGATATTCCAAGAACTCCCAATCAAGGCTGCCGTACCCAGAGGTAGCACTTTTGAGAGTATCAAAAAAATTATTCCCCATTAATTCGGCCAGCGGAATTTCAAGCCCCAAAACCAATTGGTTTTGCAGATTTAAATTGGTGGTTGTCAAAATTCTGGCACGATATTCATAGCTCAATTGCATAACGGCGTTGATGTAATCCTGAGGAATAATGACCGTGGCCTTGGCAATCGGTTCGTAAAACTGTTGATCACGGATTTGAAACTCAACCTGTGCCGGAGTAATCACCAAATCCAAATTGTGCTCCTGTTCGAGTCTTTCTCTAATAATTTCGGCATGCAATAATCCCAAAAACCCCACTCGTAATCCCGGACCCAGAGCCTGGCTATAAATGCCAACATAATCCAAAGACGAATCGTTGAGCGCCACCTTTTCCATCGCGGCCACCAATCTTTCGTAATCAGCATTATCAGTTGGAAAAATAAAAGCATAAACCATTGGCTTGGTTTTGCGATAACCGGGTAAGGCCGGAGCCGGCAGCAATTCAGTGGTAAAAGTATCGCCCACACGCACCTGCTTGATTGACTTCAGGCCCGTCACAAGATAACCAATCTCGTTTTCCAATAACTTGGATGACGGATCCAATTCTGGGGTAAAATAACCGACTTCACCGGAGACAAAATTTTGCGAACTGCCAATTAGTTTCAGCCGCTGACCCTTTTGTAAAGAGCCGCCAAAAACCCTAACAAAAGCAATCACACCACGGTGAGGATCATAATAAGAATCAAAAATCAGAGCTTGAGTGACAGTCGAGTCAACTTCTGCGCTTTTGGGAGCCGGAATTTTCTCAATCACTGCTTTTAACAAAGCTTCACAGTTTTGCCCGGTTTTTGCCGAAATAGACAACACTTCAGATTCGTCGATTTTCAAAAAACTAGCCAAGTCAGCTCTGACTTTTTCCACCTGAGCCTCAGACCGATCAATTTTGTTCAAAACCGGAATGACAACCAAATTTTGTTCCAAAGCTTTATAGGTGTGGGCAATTGTTTGAGCCTGAATACCCTGAGTAGCGTCGACCAACAAAATAACACCCTCGACACAAGCCAAAGTGCGCTCGACTTCATAAGAAAAATCCACATGGCCTGGAGTATCCACCAAATTGAGAGTGTAGCCCTGATATTGGAGCCGGACAGGGGCAAGCTTAATAGTGATACCACGCTCTCGAGAAATCGGATTGCGGTCCAGAAGCTGCTCATCATGATTGTTCTTGTCAATCAAACCGGTAATTTCCATTAATCGATCAGCCAAAGTACTTTTTCCATGATCAATGTGAGCAATAATGGCAAAGTTTCTGATTTTCATCTCTTGTAGTATAGCATCTTGAGCAGGCTGTTAGTCGATTACTACAATCTTCACCGTGGAGCTGCCTCCTTCCACGGCCCAGTAATCGCCATGAATAACAATGAATTTGTCGCCGCTTGCCGCCAGTTGTTGGTCAGCCAAAAATTTGATCACGGCGCGCACATGGCCGCCAGTGACTTCCTTGGTCTTCTCATAGCCAGAGTCCTGGACAAAGGAAAGCACACCATAATTAAGACTGAGTTTGTCCGCAACAGCTTTAGATGGACAAAACGCATATAAGGGCACGCCGGCACGGTAACGAGATAATAAATTAACAGTTCGTCCGGTTTGAGTTAAGACAATAAAACCCTTGACGTTCAAATGGGCCTGACTGGCTTTAAGATACAAATTATAAGCCGTGTCTGCCACCAGATTTTCCTGATGATTGATGGCAAAATTATATTGTAAGCGAAGATCGGCCTGAGTGTAGCGCTCAGTATAACTGAGGGTTTTCGCCATATATTTGACAGCGGCCAAAGGATGTTTTCCAGAGGCGCTTTCGGCCGAAAGCATCACCGCGTCGGTCCGGTCGTAAACGGCGTTAGCAACGTCAGATACCTCGGCCCGAGTGGGCAGGGGATTGTTGATCATGCTTTCAAGCATCTGGGTTGCCGTAATCACCGGTTTACCTGCCTCCAAGCACTTACGAATCAATAACTTCTGATAATAAGGGACCTTTTCCAAAGCCAGCTCAATACCCAAATCACCTCTGGCCACCATTACCGCATCGCTCACATCAATAATTTCGTCCAAATTTTCCAAGCTATTTTTGGTTTCAATCTTGGCAATAATTTTGGCTTTAATTTTGAGTTTGTCCATCTCTTTACGCAACAGGGTAATGTCGTCGTGAGTTCGCACAAAAGAAAGAGCGACAAAATCAATTTCTTCCTTAAGTGCCAGCTGCAAGCCCTCGAAATCCCGTTCAATTAAAACCGGAAACGGAAAATCGGCTCCGGGAATATTTAAGGACTTGTTGTTTTTCAAAACCCCTGGAGTTTGTACGATCAAATAGGCTTTGTCTTGTTCTCTTAAAAACTTAAAGCTAAAATAGCCGTCATCCGCATACAAAATTTGGCCATTTTTAAGATGGGAAATAATACTAGGGTGAGAAATAGAAAATCCCGGCTCTTTACCCAAGAAAGCCCTTTCGCCAAAAGCCAACTTCTGATTCTGTGTTAATTCCAGTTGGTCAAAAGTCATCTTGATTCTGATTTCCGGCCCTTGCAGATCAATAAGTGTCCCAATGTTGACTTTCATTCTGTTGGCAATGTCGTTCACGCGTCGAATTCGGTCTTGATGCCAATCAACGGTGTTATGCTTAAAGTTAAAACGAAAAACATTGACGCCGGATTCAATCAGCTGCTTAATCATTTCCGGCTCATCAGAAGCCGGACCAATCGTCGCTACAATTTTCGTCAGTTTCAACATACTTTCATTCTATAAACATTGACGGCAAAAAGCCAACGGCGTTATGAAGATATGATAAGATATCACTATGCCAGAAGAACAAACTGATGTTAGTCAATTCTTTAGTCGCTACCAGTCCAAAAAATTCAAGCGTGGTGAAGTCATTCTCAATCCCTGTGCCAAAATCAGTCAGATTTTTTATTTAGAGAGTGGTTTTGTTAAGCAATATTTGCTTACCAAAGACGGTCGCGTTAAAGCGGTCAATATTTACAAGCCTGGTTCTTACTTTCCTATTATTATGGCTTTGGCAAGAGCGGAGAATCGCTATTTTTTTGAAGCCATCGACGACGTTTCCGTTAATCAAGCTCCGGTTGAGGCAGTGCTTGATCTGATGCGTCAAGAACCCAAAATTACTCTTGATTTGTTCAAGCGCTTTTCAGGCGGTATGGACGGAGTTCTCAATATTATGCAAAGCCTGATGTACGAAGCCAGTCAGAAAAAACTGGCCGCTTTTTTACTGATGCTGTGTCAACGTTTTGGCAAGCGCCGCGGTAATTACGTCAAAATCACTATTCCGCTCACTCATCAGGATCTGGCCAGTTTTACCGGCATGATCCGCGAAACCATCAGTTTTGAAATGAAAAAGCTGCAGGAGAAGGGGATTGTTGTTAAAAATAATAGCCGGAAGGCCATTGAGATAAAGAATCTTATTGGCCTACAAAATATTGTTCTATCGTGATAAAACTTTTAAACAAACTTTTAAGAAATGTGTACGTTCAGGGTAGTTTTTTTTTAACTGTTTCATCTTTGCTGATTAATTTCATCAATTATCTATTTCATTTTTTAGCGGCCCGAATTCTCAAACCGGCTGGATATGGTAATTTGGCGGCCTTTTATTCGTATGCTATTATTTGCTCTGTTCCAATATTAGTCTTTACAGTTATTATTGTTCAAAGAATCGGCTCTCACGTTAAAAACAGTCGTCAATATACCAGAACCATTGTAATACGATTTCTATTAATTCTTAAAAAGATTCTGCCGATTCTATTTCTTCTTTTCTTATTAACTCCTCTTTTGTCCTCGTATACAAATTTACCGGTTGAAATTACTTACTTGATATTTCCCTCAATATTGTTAAGTTCAGTTTTGGGTTTTTACTTAGCTGTTTTCCAAGGACTTAAAATTTTTTTACTTTTTTCTATTCTTTCTTTAATTTTGGCTTTATCCAAATTACTAAGTATCTTTTTGCCATTGTTTTATCTCGGTCAACTTTTTCACGTCTTATTGTTTCAAACAACAGGGATTGCGTTTGTTCTATTAATTTCGGCATTTTACACAAATAAATTCCTAAAACTCACCGATACTGAGTTGTCAAAAAGTAGCCGGACAAATTTGGACAAAATTATTTTTAATCGCCAATTTTTCATTACTTTAATGTCAATGATGGCAATTGTGATAATCAGCAATTACGATATTATCTATGTGAAGCGAAATTTTGAGGCCAATGTTGCCGGATTCTACAGTGCCTGGTCTATTTTCGGCAAAATTACTTATTACCTAGTTGGGCCAGTCCTTCAGGTTGTTTTGGTTTTCTTTTCCAATCGTTCTCAGTCTAAGTCACAGGAAAAAGTATTATATTTTTCAGGCGCTCTAATTGTTCTTGTCGGCATCTTCACTTATTTTAGCTACAAATTTATTGGTGAACGATTTGTTTTGATTTTGTTTGGGAATCAATATCAAAGTATTTATGCCTACCTTGGCTATGCATCATTATACGGTATCACTTACAGCTGTTTAAACTTGATGAATACTTACTTTTTGGCTAAGAATAGTCTCTCTGCCTTAATATTACCAGTGGCTTTACCGGCTTATCTTTTTCTGATTACCCAGGTAAAAGACAGTCTTCAAAATATTATGCATCTCAACATTTACTTCTCCGCGTCTGTTTTTTTGCTTTATACTTGTTCACATATATATTCCAGAATAAAAACCAACAATGGCAGATGATAATTTAGATCACTTTTTGAGCCTGATCATTCCGGTTTACAAGCAAGAGGCAACCATCGTTCGTAATATTCGCGAAATCAAACAGGCATTAGACAAGATTCGTTATCCTTATGAATTAATTGTCGTCATTGACGGCCTGATCGACAAATCATATGACAAATTGAAAAAGGCCAAAATTCCAAATGCCAAAATCATTGTTTATAAAAAAAATCATGGCAAGAGTTATGCTATCAGAGCCGGAATGAACAAAGCCAAAGGGGATTATGTGATGTTTATTGATTCCGGAATGGAAATCGATCCTAACGGTATCTCCATGCTTCTGGAGCATATGGAATGGTACAACGCCGATATTATTGTTGGTTCCAAAAGACACCCGGCTTCACTGATAAATTACTCACGCTCCAGAAGGATTTTGAGTTTTGGTTATTATTATTTAGTCAGGTTATTATTTGGCGTCAATGTTCGAGACACTCAAGCCGGTATTAAAATTTTTAAAAAAGAATTAATAAAGAAAGTACTGCCTCGTTTAGTTGAGAAAAGATTTGCCGGCGATCTAGAAATATTGGTCGTTGCCAAAACACTCGGTTATCACCGAATTTTTGAAGCCCCAATTAAACTGGATTATAAGCTGGGAAAAATTACATCAGCAGCCAATCTGACAGCGATCTGGAAAATTTTATTTGATACACTGGCAATTTTTTACCGGTCGCGAATTCTCAAATCCTATAATCAATCCTTAAAGAATAAATGAACATCTTGTGGTTTACCTGGAAGGACCAAAAGAATCCTGATGCCGGAGGTGCAGAATTTATTAATGAGGGCTTGGCCTCAAGGCTGGCAAAAAACGGTCACCACGTTAAATTTATCGTCGCTAATTTTAAAGGGGGCTCAAGTCACGAGCAGCTAAGAGGTTATGAAATCAATCGAGTCGGTAACCGATACACCGTATATTTTGAGGCCTTTCGTTATTTTAAAAAACATCTCCAACAATGGCCTGATGTGATCATTGAAGAAATTAATACCATGCCGTTTATGACACAATTATATTCCAGATCAAAGCGATTATTGTTTATTCATCAGCTTTGTCGTGAAATTTGGTTCTATCAGTTCCCGTTTCTATTAGCCATAATTGGCTATTTTCTCGAGCCACTTTACCTCAAACTACTTAGTAGTAATAAGGTAGTTACAGTATCCCAGAGCAGTGCCACCGATCTAGTCAAATACGGTTTTAAGAAGAGCAATATCACCATTATTCCTGAGTTTGTCGATCTAAGACCGATACCAAACCTTTCAGCAACAAAGAAGTTCACTGAGTTTACTCTGCTGTCGTTAGGCTCAATAAGGCCAATGAAAAGAACCCATCATCAAATTAAAGCCTTTGAGTTGGCTAAAGAACATATTCCCAAACTTAAGTTAAAAATCGTCGGCAGAGTCTCTGGTATTTACGGCAAGAAAATATTAAAGATGATCAAGCATAGCAAGTATTCACAAGACATTGAATATATTGGTAAGGCAAGTCAACAAAAGAAACAGGAATTATTAAAAAAAAGTCATCTATTACTGGCTACATCTGTCAAAGAGGGTTGGGGATTGACTATCACTGAGGCCGCTACCCAAGGGACGCCGGCAATTGCTTATAATGTAGACGGCCTGCGCGATAGTATTATCAATAATAGGACCGGCCTATTAGTTAAGGAGTCCAATCCAACAAGCTTAAGTCAACTTATTCTTAAACTTTATCAAAATGAAGATCTTTATCAGAGGCTGCAAACCGCAGCCTGGGAAACAAGTGTCAAATACACATTACAATCTTCTTACAAAGAATTTATTAAAAGATTATATAATCATACACCATGGCAGTGAAAATGAAGATTGGTCTTATCGGATATGGGTATTGGGGCCCAAATTTTGCCAGATTGATTAATGATTCTTCTCAAACCGAACTCACTTATTGTGCTGATCTGATGCAAATATCATTAGATAAAGTAAAACAAAAATATCCTAAAACAATAGTTACTAAAGATTATCATGAAATTTTCAATGATCCGTCAGTCAGGGCCGTCTTAATCGTCACGCCCGTTAAGACTCATTTTAAGATTGCTCAGGAAGCTCTTCAAGCCAATAAACATGTTTTTATTGAAAAACCAATTACTGGTACGATTGCTGAAGCGGATGTCTTGATTAAATTGGCCAAAAAAAAGAAACGTACCTTAATGGTCGGTCATACTTTTCTCTATAACAGCGCAGTTAGATATATAAAAAATATCCTGGCAAAAGAGAGAATTGGCAAAATTCGACACTTGCATTTTCAGCGTCGTAATTTAGGTCCTATTCGTCAGGATGTTAATGTCCTATGGGATTTGGCCGAACACGACATTTCTATGCTGCTATATTGGGTAAGTAGCCGTCCGATTTCAGTTCTGGCAATCGGTGAAAGTTATCTACAAAAAAATCTCTTCGATGTTGTTTCAGCCTCAATCAAATTTAGCGATGGGATTTTAGCTAATATTATTCTGAGCTGGCTTGATCCAATCAAAATTAGAGAAGTCACCATTGTCGGATCAACAAAAATGATTCAATTTAATGACCTTGATACAAGCAGTCCAGTTAAAATTTATGACAAAAATGCCAATATTATTCAGAAAACTCAGGGTGTCTCTTTTCAAAAATACAAAATCGCTCTTCACGAAGGTAAAATTTTTACTCCAATAATAAAGAATAAAGAACCGCTGGCAGAAGAGTATCAACACTTTGTGAAGTGCATTTTAAAGAATATAATACCTTTAACCGATGGTAATAATGGCCGTCAGGTAGTTTCAATATTGACCTCTTTACAGCAATCACTTGATAATAATTCAGAATTAATCAGATTATGAAAAAACTTACCAAAATAAACAGTAAACAAAACTTAAATAACATCGTTCTCGGCGACAAAGTCATTATTAATGACTTTGTCAATCTATATGGGTGTCAAATAGGCAACCATTCTCTGATTGGACCATTTGTAGAAATTCAGAAAAATGTTATCGTCGGTGAATTTTGCCGGATTCAATCCCACTCATTCATCTGCGAAGGTGTAATTTTGAAAGATCGAGTTTTTATTGGTCATGGAGTAATGTTTATAAATGACAACTATCCTTCTGTAAAAACCACCCTGGACAAAACATGGAAGCTAAAACCAATCATAATTGAGGAAGGGGCATCAATTGGCAGTGGTGCGATTATTTTGGGTGGCGTCAACATCGGGAAGAATGCTTTAATCGGGGCCGGAGCGGTTGTTACGCATAACGTTAAAGCCAATACAGTTGTCACGGGAATACCAGCCCGTAAGTTGCGTGGAATATGAAAATTAATTTCGTCGATTTACACAAACAATATCAATCGATTAAAACGCAAATAGATGATGCAATTAAATCTACACTGTCTCAAACGGATTTTATTTTGGGACAAGGCGTAGAAGAGTTCGAACAATCTTTTGCCGAATTTTGTCAAGCCAAATACGCCGTTGGTGTTGCGTCTGGAACAGATGCTTTGTTTTTGTCTCTAAAAGCATTGGGTATCGGTCCCGGTGACGAAGTTATTACTCAGGCAAATACTTTTGTTGCCTCGGCTTATGCAATATCAATGACCGGCGCCACTCCGGTATTAGTTGATATAAATACACACACTTATAATTTAGAAGCATCAACTGTAGAGAAAGCGATCACCAAAAGAACCAAGGCCATTCTTCCGGTTCATCTCTACGGGCAAGCGACTTACATGATTCCGCTTCTTAAATTAGCCAGAAAATACAAGTTGCAAATTGTTGAAGATGCTTGTCAAGCTCATGGAGCTATAAGTAGTGGTAAGAAAGTGGGTAGCTTTGGCATTGCGGCAGCTTTTAGTTTTTATCCTGGTAAAAATCTCGGCGCTTATGGCGACGCCGGCGCTATTACTACCAGTAACCATTCTCTTTATAACAAGATTCTTAAATTAAGAAATTATGGTCAAAAAGAAAAGTACCATCATCTCGTTTTAGGTTACAATTCACGCCTGGATACCCTTCAGGCTCGAATTCTCAGTGTCAAACTAAGACATCTTAATCAGTGGAACCGGTTAAGAATCCAGCATGCAAAATTTTATAATCAGAAATTGTCAACTTTAAATCCGTTTGTAATTACCCCAATCGTTCATCAAAATGTTAGCTCGGTTTATCATCTTTACGTTTTACAAGTAAAAATGCGGAATCAACTGCTTCGCTTTCTTAATGAACGAGGCGTAAATGCACTCATTCACTATCCAATCCCAATTCATCTACAACCGGCTTATAAAGGATTGGGTTATAAAAAAGGTGATTTCCCGGTTACCGAACAACTCTGCCAAAATATCATCAGTTTGCCGATGTATCCAGAATTAACAACAAAAGAAATTGAATATACATGCCAGACGATAGCTGATTTTTATCAAAAATGACATCTCTACCTTCGCTTTCAATTATTGTTCCTACTCTTAACGCCGCCGCCGTTTTACCAAAATTTTTAAGGGAGTTAAAGAGTCAAGAATATCCAGCCAATAAACTAGAGTTAATTGTCGTTGACGGCGGTTCAAGTGATTCAACCAGAGAAGTAGCGGCGAAGTTCGGGGCCAGGGTAATTGATAATCCCGATCGCTTTGCCGAGCCAGGCGTACGTCGGGGAATAAAAGCTGCCAAGGGGTCAATAATCACGGTTTTGGCAACTGATAATTTTTTTAAGAACCGCCGTGCTGTCAGCGAATTAGTAACAATAATCAATCAACCCAATGTAGCCGCGGTCTTTTCTAAACAAGTGAGCGACGGTTCAGACTCCATATACACCAAATACATAAATACTTTTACCGACCCCTTTTCGCACTATCTATATGGCTCAGCCGCTAATTCCAGAACTTTCTCTAACAAATACCCTGTTGTCATTAATACTAAAAATTATGTTGTTTTTAATTTTAAGAATTCCAAACAGTTGCCGTTGCTTGCCCTAGCACAGGGAATGACCATCTGGAAAAAGTTGCTTGTCAACAAACATGATCTGGATGATGTTGCCCCTCTTCAAGATTTAATCAAAAAAAATAAACAAATTGCCTATGCCAAGCACGTTCATTTACTTCATCATACGGTTAGAGACCTTAAACACTTTTGGCAAAAACAGTGTTGGTCGGCTAAAAACGCTTTTGAAAATAAGCAATTTGGAATTGCCAGCCGTCAAGATTTTATAACTCAAGAACAAAAAATCAAGTCTCTATTGTTTCCTTTATATTCTCTTTTAATTTTGCCGGCTTTGACCTGGAGCATCTATAAAGCCATTGTTGATCGGGAACCACTGTGGTTGCTTCATTCTTGGCTTTGTTTTTTAACCACCATGGCCATAATTTATACTTTATTAATGCTCAAAGCCATTGAATTGACAAAGCAATTAAGCTTAAGTAAGATAAGCCATAAATGATTAACCATCAAATTCTCCTTTCTAAACCAATCATTGATAAACACGAAGAGAAAGCGGTATTATCCGTATTAAGATCCGGCCAACTGGTTCAGGGACCTCAGGTCAAAAAACTGGAGATTAAATTTAGCAAACTGGTTGGAGCAAAATACGCGCTCGCTGTTAATAACGGTACTTCTGCTTTACACACTGCGCTTCAGGCAGTTGGCATTGGTTTAAATGACGAGGTCATTACCACTCCTTTTACCTTTGTCGCGACAGCCAATTCCATTCTAATGACTGGCGCCAAACCGGTTTTTGTCGATATTGACCCCCTTACATTTAACCTTGACCCTAACAAAATTGAGGCCAAGATCAATAAGTCAACCAAGGCAATTTTGGTAGTTGATCTTTATGGCCAGCCTGCTTCCTATTTGGAAATAATAAAACTCGCCAAAAAACACAATCTGTTGGTAATTGCAGACGCCGCTCAATCAATCGGTTCCTCATATAAGAGTAACCCTACCGGTTGCATTGCCGATATAACCACTTTCTCACTTTATGCCACGAAAAATATTACCAGCATAGAAGGCGGAATGGTAACCACCAAAAATAGGAACTATTACAAAATAGCCAAGCTCTTTCGACATCATGGCCAAGATGAAGAAAAGCGTTATTTTTATTCAGGCTTGGGCTTTAATTATCGTCTTACCGATTTGCAGGCAGCCATCGCCTTGACTCAATTAAATCGCTTAAAGAAAATTACTTTAAAGCGCCAGCAAAATGCTCACTTTTATAATCGACAACTGGTTAATATCAAAGGTATAATCACTCCATATCAAGCACCCAAAACAGTGCATGTCTATCATCAATACACGTTAAGAATTACAGAAGAGGCCGGCTTTACTCGAGATCAATTACAACACTATTTGGCTAAAAAAGGAGTTCAGACTAATATTTATTATCCAATGCCGTTATACCGGTTTTCTTATTTATCAACAAAAACCAATCTTAAAGATTTTCCTAATACCGAGCTTGCCAGCCGTCAAGTTTTATCAATCCCGGTTCATCCGTTGTTAACAAAAACAGAGCGTCAATTTATTGTTAAAATGATCAAATCCTATGCCCAAGCGTCTTAAGTGTGCGGTTATTGGCGTTGGCAAGATGGGAATCAACCATGTGCGTGTCTATGCCAGTATTCCGCAAGTAAAATTTGTCGGTATTGGGGAAGTGAATAAAACACTGGGTGAAAAAGTTGCTTCTCAATACGGCCTTAACCATTACACAGACTATAAAGACTTGATTATGGCCGAACAGCCGGATTTGGTTTCAATCTGCGTCCCCACGTCATTTCATTACCAAGTAGCTTCATATTTTCTTCGAAAAAATATTAATATTCTTTTAGAAAAACCGATTGCCACAACTGTCGACGAGGCCAAAGCCCTGGTCGCGCTAGCGAAAAAGTACAAAACCTCATTATTAGTGGGGCATATTGAACGCTTTAATCCGGCGGTCAAAAAAGTCAAGCAGATTATCAACAGTGGTAAGATCGGCAAAGTGACTTCTATTATCGCCCGGAGGGTAGGCGGGTTTCCGTTTCAAATCAGAGACGCCAATATTATGGTTGATTTGGCCATTCATGACCTTGACATCGTCAACTATTTGCTGGATAGTCTTCCACAGGTCGTGACTGTCAGTAAACATCGCATCCATACTAAAACCAGAGAGGATTCGGTAGAATATTTTCTGCAGTATAAAAACACATCAGCCTATATTCAATCCAATTGGATTACGCCTGTAAAAATCAGAAAGCTTTTAATTACCGGCAGCGAAGGCTATTTAGAACTGGATTATATCACTCAAAAAATTGAATTTTATAAAAGCAATTATGACAAATTCAAAGAAGAAACAAAAGGTTTTTCTGATTTTATTTTGAAATTTTCCAGTTCCGATCGACAGATAATCTCAGTTGCCAAAAAAGAACCACTAACGGAAGAAATCAAGTATTTTATTAATAAAGTTGCCTCAAATGAACAGGTCGTATCCCAATTTGCAGTTGAGGCTTTAAAAATTGCTTTAACCTAATAATGAATTCCCAGAAATATTACCTTCATCCCACGGCTGAGGTTTCAAGCGATGCCAAAATTGGCAATAACACCAAAATCTGGCACCAAGCCCAAGTAAGAGAATTTGCTCATATAGGCAAAAATTGCGTCATTGCCAAAAATGTTTACATCGATCATCATGTTACTCTTGGAAATAATTGCCGGATTCAAAATAATAGTTCGTTATACTTTGGCAGCACTCTTAAGGACAATGTTTTTATCGGACCCCACGTAGTTTTAGCTAATGATCACTTACCGCGAGCAGTCAATTCTCAAAATAAGCCAAAGTCACCGTCCGACTGGACAGTTGGCAATATTAAAATTGAATCTGGAGCATCAATTGGTGCTGGATCTGTTATTGTTCCTTCATTTAACATTGGTCGTTACGCACTGATTGGTGCCGGTTCCGTTGTCACTAAAGATGTTCCAGATTTCGCTTTAGTTTACGGAAATCCAGCCAAAATACATGGCTATGTCTGTATTTGTACTGAAAAAATTGATATTAGTAAAGGCCAATTTACTTGTCCGAAATGCCAGCGTCGATATCAAATTACTCATTCAAAGGTTAATCTACTTATTTGAATACCAATGTATCAAAACTATTTTCAAAATAAGCAAATTTTAATTACCGGAGGAACCGGCAGTATTGGCTCTAGTATTCTTCAGGAGCTACTGCCTTTTAAACCAAAATCAATTAAAATCTATAGTCGTGATGAATATAAACAATACCAACTTAAGTTTAAATACCAAAAGATCAAAAATGTAAAAATCGATTATCTTTTGGGTGACATACGTGATTACGATTCTCTTATTGCCGCTAGTGAGAATGTTGATATTCTTTATCATTGCGCGGCTTACAAGCACGTTCCCCAATCTGAGAAAATGCCTGAGGAATTTATCAAAACCAATGTCTATGGTTCTATTAATGTAAAGAGAGCCGCCCTTGTCAATAAAATTAAAACGGTTGTTTCTATCAGTTCGGACAAAGCGGTTGAGCCAACAAATGTGATGGGCTTAACTAAGGCTTTGCAAGAAAAATTATTTAATGCCCATTATTTTAATTCTCAAACAATAAAACAACGCTTCATCAATGTTCGCTTTGGTAATGTCATTGGAACAAAAGGCAGTCTTTTTCCAATTCTTTATCATCAAATTGTTAATAAACTTCCCCTAACTATTACCGATTCAGACATGACTCGTTTTTTTATGACTCAAAAGCAAGCCATTGATTTAATTTTTTGGGCAACTATCAATGCCAAAGACGGGGACACTGTTATAAAAAAAATGAAGTCAGCCAAACTTTCCTTGCTAATTAGGCTTTTTTTGCAAGCTTCAAATATGGATAAAAATTACCCAAAACAAACAATCGGAATGAGGGTGGGTGAAAAAATGCATGAATCCTTAATCAACCAGGATGAGATTTTTCGGATTAAAGAACTGGGGATCTTTTACTTAATCAAACCATACAGTAGTAAAGAGATTCAGCAAAATATTCTTAAAGTCAATCCCGAAGACCAAGCTTCACTATTAGACAAGTTCAGTTCAAGAAATAGCCAAAATTATTTTAAGTCAGAAGAACTTCTGTTACTAATCAATCAATACATACAAACCGTTAAAAACAACAATCAAATTCTTTAATGAAAAGTGTCAAACTACGACAATTTACCGATCATCGCGGTTCGTTGGCTGAAAACACTTTAGAAAAGATTATGCTTGAATCCCGTCATTTTTTTGTCTCCAAATCCAAGCCGGGAACCGTTCGTGGTAATCACTACCACAAACACAAATCAGAGTGGTTTTTAGTAATAAAGGGAGAATGTAAACTCTGTTTAGAAGACGTTGTCACTAAAACAGGAGAAGAAAGAGCTATTACAGAGAAAGATAATGTCTTAGTTCATATTGGACCAAATGTCGCCCATGTTTTTGTGAATACCGGCTCGTCCGAATTAATCCTCTTGGCTTTTGTTAATGAGGTACTCGACCATCAGAATCCCGATACCTACGAGTATAAAATCAATTTATGAAAAAGTGCCGGGCGCTTCTGTTGTCTCATCACACCGACGTTGGCGGTATGGCAGACCAACTCTATCTTTACCTGTCCAAGCATTTTGACGGCGTTATTCACATTTCTCACCCTCTTTTGCCAAATACTACAACCAAAAGCTATCTGAAAGTAGGGAAACAATACCGGCTCTTTAAAATCTTCCCGCCTCTGCAGTTTGTTTTGGAGAGCGTTTATAACTATATCTACTTTAAAAAACTAAAGTTAGACAAATATCAGTATTCGCTCGTTCTCTGTATTGATCCCTTAAGTTATCTTCATGCGCGACTGCTTAAGCTATTCTTTAGAATTCACACGCTTATTTATTATAATGTCGACTACTCGCCTCGACGTTATGTCAATTGGTTTCTTAATTTCACTTATCAACAGATAAACCGTTTTGCCCTGCATGATTGCGATTATTTCTTTTATATTACCGGTCGGTTTTTGGTCGATCTTGATCCAAATAAACGCTATCGTCATAAATCTTTCTGGATAAAACATATTCATAATGCCTCAAAACCAAAATTTAACACTAAGCAAAAAAACTTACTCGTTTTCTGCGGTCATTTGTCAGTTAATTTAGACTTTCAACCTTTGCTTGAAGCTCTGGCTCTATTAGATAAAGAGGGAATTACCTTTCGTTTTGACATTTTCGGCAACGGCAACAAACTAATTGAGTTGAATAACCAAGTGAAGAAGTTGAAACTTGAAGAAAAAGTTTTGTTTAAAGGCAGCGTTGACCACGATAAGCTGGTTCAAAAAATCCTTCCTCAATATTCTGTCGGCCTTGCCCCATACATTAAGATGTCAAAACTCCCCAGAGGCGCTGCCCAACATGCCTTTATGGGCGACGACCTGAGTACCAAAGTTATTGAATACATCGGCTGCGGTTTGCCAGTTATATCTACCAAACCTTATCCCGCTTTTGAGGCAATTGAAAAGCATCATTTTGGCTATTTGGTTAAAGACGCCAAAGATTGGTACAAAAGTCTTTTAAATCTGTTGAGGAACGACAACAAGCGTAAACAGTTCTCAAGAGCTGCTTACCAATATGCAAAGCGTTATCATGAGGAAAAAGTATTGACACCGGTTATAAAGATAATTACCAATCACATCTGTTAGAATAGCTTATTATGTGCGGAATTGTCGGATTTTCCTACCCAAACAGACGAGTGATTAAACAGATGGCCGATAGTTTAAAACACCGGGGTCCAGATGGAAAAGGATATTTTTTAGATCAATTTGTGTCATTAGGGCATCGCCGTTTAAGCATTATCGACCTGAAAGGCGGCAAACAGCCACTTTTTAACGAGGACAAAACCATCGTTATCGTTTTTAACGGCGAGATCTATAACTTTCAGGAGCTAAGGCTTCGTCTGGAGAAAAATGGACACCGCTTTAAAACCAATTCTGATACCGAAGTAATAGTGCATGCCTACGAGGAATATGGTCCCAACTGTCTTAAGTATTTTAACGGCATGTTTGCCTTTTGCCTCTATGACCTGAAAAAGAAACTTCTTTTTCTGGCCCGCGACCGCTTTGGCGTAAAACCTCTGTACTATCACATTAATGCCAACAAACAACTTGTCTTCGGCTCAGAAATTAAAGCCTTACTTAAAAACAATACTGTAAAAACGGCTCCCAACAGTCCGGTAATTAGGCAATACTTGAGCCAAAACAAAATTCCTGAAGATCAAACAGACACTTTCTTCGATAATATCTATAAAGTTCTGCCCGGGCATTATCTTGTTTGGCAAAATGAACGACTATCGGTAAGAGAGTATTACTCGATTAGTATACTGTCTAAAACTATAAAGGAATCAACCGAATCCGAATCGGTCTTAATTCATAAATACCAAGCACTGTTTAAGGACTCGGTAAGACTACGTTTAATAAGTGATGTCGCCGTAGGTTCTTGCTTATCAGGAGGTCTGGATTCTTCATCTATCGTTGCTAACGTTGACAATATACTAAAAAAAACTGGAAACATTGGCAGTTCAGTTAAGGGTAGTTTACACTGTTTTAGCGCTGTATATAATGATAAAACAATTGATGAGAGTTATTTCATCAAGGAGGTCGTAAAGGGAAAACGCTTGCTCGCTCATTATACGTTTCCAAATGCCAAGGGCTTTAAGAAAGATCTAGGTAATCTTGTCTATCATCAGGATGAACCGACAGAAACTATTGCCGTTTATGCGCAGTACTGTGTGATGAGATTGGCTAAACACAAGGTTAAGGTTCTTTTAGACGGGCAGGGAAGTGACGAAACTCTGGCTGGCTATATTCCCTACTACCGCCATTTCCTCCTTGATCTTATAAAGAGCGGACAAATTGTCCAACTTGGAATCGAGATAGCCTTTGGTTATAGACATCTTAAAAGAATGCTTACTAGCTATCTAAAACTCACAAAAGGACAGTGGCATAGTCGGTCATTTTTTCCCGACAATACTTCACGAGTGAACTACTTAAAAAAAAGCCAGATGTCTTTGAAGGAGAGGTTATGGTCTGACATTGAACATACTCTGCCCAATGTTCTTCGTTACGAAGACCGCAACAGTATGGCTTTTGGCATTGAAGCGCGTTTACCTTTCCTCGATTATCGCCTTGTTGAGTTTGCGATGTCTTTACCCTCAAGAATGAAGCTGAGAAGGGGGTGGACCAAATATATTTTAAGAAAATCGTTTTCCGACATTCTGCCCCCGAAAATTACCTGGCGTAAAAACAAGCTTGGTTTCTCTGTTCCTGATTATCAGTGGCTGGTAAGTAACAGATATTATATCCTTAAAGTACTTAGTTCATCTACCGCAAAAAGTCAGAATTACTTTGATCAGATGGAAGCGATTAGACTGTTTAATTTGATGTGTCAAGACAAAAAGAATGGCTTTTATACCAATTATTTCTGGCGCATCCTGAACCTTACTTTATGGTTACAAGTTTTCTTCAATCAATGACTACCGTTTCCGTCTATGGTGTTGGAAAGGCCGGATTACCACTTTGCTGTGTTATTGCCGAAAGCGGACACAAGGTTATAGGCGTCGGCCGTAATTCTGAAAAAAGCATTCAACTCAATAAGGGGATTAATCCCATTCCGGAAGAGACCGGACTATCGGATTTACTTCGAAAACATGTCGGTAAACAGCTTAAATTTACGATCGACGGTGTAGGCGCGAGCAAAAAAACCAAGGTTCACATTATTATTGTTCCGGTTTTTATCGATGCCACAAACAAACCTGACTTCACTAATATCAAAGAAGCAGCTAATAATATTGCCCGGGGATTGAAGAAAGGCGATCTAGTAGTTCTTGAAACTACCGTTCCAATCGGAACAACGGGAAAGCTTTTAAAAACAGAACTAGAGAAGATATCGAAATTAAGGGCCGGTCGCGATTTTTACTTGGCAATGTCACCGGAACGCATGATGACTGGCTATGCAATTTCAAGATATCAGGAACTACCTAAAATTGTCGGGGGCATAAATATGCTTTCGACAAAGAAAGTGGCTCAGTTTTACCTTACTTTTTGCCGCCAAATTATTGAGGTTTCGTCACTAGAAACGGCTGAGTTCATTAAAATATCCGAAGGGGTATACCGTGACGTCAATATTGCTCTGGCAAACGAACTTTATAAAATCAGTCTCAGCTCCAGAATTGACTACTGGGAAGTGCAAAAAGCCGCCAATAATCCTTTCTGCCATTTACACGAACCGGGTAGCGTCGGCGGGCACTGCATACCAGTCTACCCGTGGTTTCTGATCAATAACTTCGAAGTTCCGCTTATCAAACAGGCAAGACAACAAAATGATGACATGATTAAATTCTATATTAAACAGACTGAAAAAATTACTAAACCGCCGTCTCGTATTCTTGTTGTTGGTATCAGTTTTCGCGAAGGAGTTAAGGAAACAGCCTACACTCGCAGCTTGCCTCTCATAAAACTGCTTGAGAAACGCGGCTACAGAGTATTTGTCTATGATCCGTTATATTCAAAAGAGGAGTTGACATCGATGAAGCTCAAATATTCCCGAGAATTTAATAAAGCTAAGGCCATTATTTTGTTAAATAAGTATCCAGACTTAAGAGCCCCTCTGACAAAGTACAGATCGCGAGTGGTCGACGTCAAAAATATCCTCAACCAAAAGCCATGAACATTCTGACTATTGTTGGCGCCAGGCCTAACTTCATCAAGGCTTATCTTGTTAGTCAAGAATTAAAAAGAAGGGGACATCGGGAGATTATTGTTCACACCGGCCAACATTATGATTACGAGATGAGTGCCGTCTTTTTTAACGAACTCAAGATTCCCGCACCCGAATATAACTTGGGATTGAGAGCAGAACAAATCAATCAAATGGTAGACAAGATTAAAGACATTATTAAAAAAACTAGGCCGGCACTGAGTCTTATTTACGGTGACACTAATTCCTCGCTTGCCGGAGCTGTGGCCAGTTATTTGAGCGGTATTTTAATCGCCCATATTGAGGCAGGAGAGCGTTCCTTTGATTTTGAAATGCCGGAAGAGCGAAACCGTATTCTAATCGACCATTATTCACAATTTCTTTTTTGTGCGACAAGAACTGCCGTCAATCATCTAAAGAAGGAGGGTGTTAAAGGTCGAGTTTTTTTTGCGGGAAACGTCATGTACGATTCAGTCCTGTCTTGTCTTCCTAAGGTTAAATCGGCGACAATTCTTAATAAACTCAAACTTGAACCCAAAAAATACCATTTATTAACCCTGCACCGGCCTCAGAACGTCGACAGCAAAGATAATATCTTGGCATTATTGGAAATATTTACCAAACACAATCAGCAGGTTGTTTTTCCCCTGCACCCTCGGACAAAAAAAAGGCTTCAGTATTATGGACTGCTATCTAAATTCAAAAAAGCGATCAAAATTATTCCACCACAGCCCTACCTTAATCTTTTGGCTCTACTTTATAACTCAACCTTAGTAATGACCGATTCGGGCGGGCTGCAAACCGAGGCATTCAGTCTGGGCATCCCCTGTATTACCTTTCTCAATCAAACAACCTGGGTAGAAACCGTCGCCTCTGGCAATAATCGTGTGGTTGGATTAGACAGAAAAAAGATCGAGTCTGCTTTAAACTATTTCAGCAAACACGGTTTCAATAAAGCTCCGGACATTTTTGGAAACGGGCAGGCTTATCTAAATATTGTCAATCAAGTCGAAAATTACTTTTTATGAAACAAGTCAGGCCAAAACTGCTGATAATTACGCCTTCTTTAAGTGGAGGTAGCTTTATAGCGCTCAAACACCTGGCTGAGGCAGCCAAGAATGACTTTAACAACACGATACTAGGGTTAGGGAGTAGTGATACAAAAAATGCCGCCTTTAATTTGATACGCATTCCGTATTTTCGTTACGACAAGATCTGGGGACACTTGGCCTCCAAATATACTCTTTTTGGTTTTGTTTCTATCTTGCCGCTTTATTTGATTGCCCTTTTTTATATTATTAAGCTTCGGCCCCGAATTATTGTCTATAACGGTTTGGTCACATTCTTGCCTCTTGTTTTTATCGCCAAGCTGCTTGGAGTGAAAAAACACGTTCTGTCATTTAGAAGTCTTTGGGACAAAAAACGATTCCGGTTTCTGGAAGGATGGGTTAAACTAGTTCTTACAAACATCGACCTGGCATTTGTTAATTCGCGAGGAACCTCTGAAAATCTTGAGCGACTCATCCCAGAAGATAAAATCTTAATTGTTAATCATCACGCTAGGGCTGTGTTTTTTGAAAAAAGAAACCGGCAGCAGTTAAGAAACAAGTGGAAGATAAATAAGAAGTTCGTTGTCACGTTTGTTGGGCGCATAGACGAGGAAAAGCATTGCCCATTTTTATTTAAGATCATCCGGCAATTTCAGTATGACAAAAAAATTTTTTTTCTGTTTGCAGGGGAGGGAAGACTTAAAAATGAGGTTTTAAGATTGACGGAAAAATATCCTGTCAGATATGTCGGCTATTTCAAGAATCCCGAAGGCCTGGCCGAAATTTACGCTTTGTCTGATCTGCTCTGGTCTTATGCCGATGAGAGTTATCTATCCCGTCCGGCAGTTGAAGCAATTGCCTCGGGTACTCCGGTAATTGTTCCCGAGGTTCCAGCAATCGGAGAGAAAATACAAAAAGGGGAACGCATAAAAGACAACAGCATCCTTCCTCCTAAGATCGGCTGGTTTGTCCCCCTAGAAACCGAAGCTGTTATTAGACTATTAAAAAAAATTAACAAAGAGAGATTAGCTTTTGCTATGCGCCGGGATTGTCTTGAGTTTGGAAAGAAAAATTTTAAAGCCGATCCCAATATTAACTTGGTTAAAAAACTGAAGCAATTATGAAACGCAATTTTTGGTTTGGTTTAATTTGCACTCTGCTTTTTTTAATTCCACTCCTGTGGTTCAGAGCCGATCTTTACTCTCTCGGCGAGGACGATACCGGTCTCAGCTATTTCAATACTAAGGGAACGCTTAATGAAGCTTTGTCCGCTTGGTACTCCTCAGACCATATTCCCCGTTTTGAACAATTTGCCGGCCATGCTCTCGTGTTTAATCTTTTTTTAACAGCCCTAAGAAAACTTACTCTGGAACAGATTAATATACAACAGTTGATCTGGGGGTTATTATTAAGCCTCTCTTTTTTCTATATTGTTAAGGTCTTGGAACTTTTTGCCCGCCGGCGATCACCCGCATTTTACTTGGCCGGACTCTTTTATAGTCTGGCCCCATACTTCTTTATTGTCGAATACTACTTTCTTATGCCCTCAACCTTTGGGATTGTTTTGGCTCCGGCAGTCTTTTATTACTATTTCCTTGCCCTAAAGAAAAACTCTAATCTACCCTTATTTAAGGGAGCAATTTTGACCTTAGTGCTGTCTCGCGTTTTAACCACTCCGGCATTCATCAACTTTATGACTTTCTTTGGTTTGTTTATACTGGTGTGGGGTCGATTTAATCTCAATTGGAGGGATTTTAAGCGCAACTTACAACGGTTTTTTGTTTATGGGGTTTTAATCGTCTTTATAAACATCATTCTTCTTTTACCTACCCTTTTTTCGCTTTTTACTGACAATAATAGTGGCCTGCGACAGACTTATGGTGCTCGTAACGAAGCCGACTATATGCTCAACATGCTAAGCTATACTCATTCTGAGATTAAGGAGATCCGTTTTATTTACTACTTGACGAATATTTTTCCTGAAACAATCGCTAGACTACAAGGCTTTCGAAATTACGGATTTTACCCACAATACATAAACCATTTCTTTGCTCTTAGTTTAAGCTTGTCTTTCTTTATCTTATTAGGCATAAGAGACAAAATGAATAGGTCAAAAAGAGAGACTCTCCCGTTCCTGATTTTGTTTATCGTTTGTTTACTCTTTATCAGTGTGAATCTGATAGAGGCATTGAAACAGTTCTATAGTTTTTTAATGATTAAAACGCCGATTTTTAATATGAACCGTATTCCCTCCATGAAGTTTCACCTCAGCTATTTATTTTATTTTTCGCTTCTCACCGGACTGGCCATTGAGGATTTGCTCCGCAACCGCATGCGGCGATTTACCCTTGTATTTACTATTTATGGTTTTATCGCTGTTCTTCTACCAAGTTTTATATTTTTAAATGGACGCTTTTTCAGGGATGAGATTCCCAATAATTGGGTAAAAGCCATGAAGTTCGATCAGACATATCTTGATTTAACTAAATACGTCCGCAACGAGCTCAGGGACGATACCAGATTGTTGCTGTTTCCGCTCGGATATGGTTTTGGAGCATTTATTCCCGGAGATAACCCTAATCAAACATACCGAGCCATGACTACCGGTTTTAAAACCTTTACCAAACTTAATCTTTTTGGTAATTTGAAAATTCTCAGATTGCAAACAGACAGCACTATCAATCAAATGGTTGAAGACTATTTCTATCGTCATGATCTGTCGGCTCTTTATTCCCTGACCAAGAAACTTAATATCAAATATATTCTCTATATTAAGAACATAAAGCATCTAAAACCTTTTGCTGAGATAATTCCGGTTTATACTTACAAAAGTCCCTCTTATTTTGCCGCAGTCAATAAGAAACAGCCAGTCTACGAAAACACAAAATTTGCTTTATATAAAGTCAAAAATTACAACGACCTTTCCCAAATAAGCACCGGAGACAAAGACACTCGTCTTTCTTTCCAAAAAATTGCCGACTTTATGTATCTAATCAAAATACGAACTAAGAGTACTGAGAGTTTGCTTTTTCAGGAACTTTTTTCTCCAGGCTGGAAGCTTTATCCCATCTCAGAAGCAGAGTTTGATTGCAAACATCCTTTAAATCTAGCCAAAAACTATCCAGAAATTTCTGAGTGCAAACATCTTAATGACAACTGGCTTGGTAATCTTAAACTGAGTCGATTCTTTTTCAAAAAAGGATTTGATCTACCGCACGGTGTTTTTGACGGTTATGCCAATATTTGGAAAATAAACACACATGAACAAACGCGATATTATGCACTGATATTTGAGTGGCAGAAGATCTATGTTGCCTCTGCCTTGTTTTCCGGTTTAGTCTTGGTTTTATACTTGGTTAACATTTACAGAAATCAGAATGAAAAATAAAAATAAGCAATTTTCCCTTATTGTAAGTGTCTATTTAATTTTTATCTTAGTTTTCATAACAAATCTGGATTCTAAATTAAAACCAGTCGATCTTACTAACTATTTGCGCATTAACTACCGTTACCTTCTAACGCCTGCCAAACAGTCACTTTACACAACTGCCGGTATCCACGAGTATCCGTATGTACAAACTCCTGTTTGGTCTATTAAATATCCATTGATCCAAATTAACGAAAAGATAGAAATATATAATGGGAAATACGATGAGTTATTTTTTGCCAGTAAACGTATTGCGGAAATCATTAAGTGGAGTAATCAACTTGAAGTTCTTGGTCGATATCCAGATCTACACTCTTTGAAAAAATATTATCTCAGAAATCCTTTTGTTTTTAGTAACTGGGAAAATATTCTGGCACGGTATCACGCGCATCTTGAAAACACTCTCCGTGATTCCAGTCGCGGTCCTGAGCGAGAACAAAGGCTTTTATCTTTGCATTCTTACATAGAAAAAAATGAGAACGTGCTTTATCAGGTTGTCTTTAGCTCAGGCTTCTCGACTTCTAAAAAAAAATATTTGCGTAAGCTGATTCATTCATTAAACAATCATTTAAAAAACCAGATCCCTAGGTCGATTACGTACCCAAACCCGAGATTGATTGATTATTCACTCGAGGAAATTATGATTAACCGTGATTACGGTTATTATGACATTAGCTTTAAGTCCTTAGACAAGATTGAGGTTGGGGAGAAGGATTTTCAACTATCCGTGGGTAGAAAAAACTATGATGTTAGTAAAATTCCCGATACTAATGAGTATATTATTGACAATGTCTACCTTGGTCCAAACAGTCAGAACCTGAAATTGTCTGTTAGACGGGACCTCAACGTGTCCAAAGATATTCCCTGGTCAACTGCTGATCCTAATATGTTTACTCTGTCACTTAATCCTGAAAAACTAACAGACACAATCCTTGTAAAAATTCGTTACCGATCAGTCAAGCCTATTAACATTTCAATTAAGCAAGCCTACTGGGAAAAAAAGCAATTGTTTACGGATAAATTGAGTAATAGGTTTTCACGTTGGTTAGATCGCCTTCTCTCTTTATTTAGGGTCAGCCCAATCGACAACAACTTGAAAGAGGACAGTATTCCAGAAGAAATCATTTCCACCACCATATTAGATGATTTTTTGGATCCCAGTGGGGAAAGTAAAGAAATCACTCGTGCCATAAAGCCTAAAAATGACCGCGTAATTACCCAATTTCAGGTTCAGATGTACTCAAAGGATTCTTTGTTAGATTCGGATCTGGAAAAAGTCAAAATGAGTTTGTCACCGATTTTTCTTCCTAGTCTTACTCTCATCAAAACCAAGCCCATGGACGATATAGTCCCGAAAGTAACTTACAAACGAATTCGTCCTAACCATTATCAATTACATTTTTCTAGTCTGTCATTAGACCAGGAAAATTATATACTGAAAAATTTGGGGTATTTCTGGCAAACTGTTGACCAGAAAGAAACAAAAAGCGGCCTCATTGTCGAGGTGACCAATATTTTACCTAGATTGTCAGCCCGGGTACTCTTAGTCATTACAGTCCTTTTAATGTTAATTAGAAATATCTGGCCTCAGATATCTAAGCTGTGGCTTCAACATCGCCAGGAAACAAACAGAATGTTGATGAAAATTTACGTCTGGTTTTTTCACCATATAGAGAAATTCTCGAACAAACACCGCAAGCTTCTACTGATAACAACCATAATTATGGTAACAATTAATATTCTTGTTATTCCGATTCGGTCGACTGGTATTATTTGTCTTATTTTTCTGCTTATTTGGACTACCCTAAAGGGATTTAAACAAAAGGGCCTTATCTTAATAAATACCAGCCTCATCTTAATGCTTCTTTGTCTCTTACTTTCGTCCTTACAGCTTTATTTATTGGCAGAAAACGTGGCCGCCTGGATCTTCTTACTTTTACTTATGGGTGTTATTTTGATATCCTTGGAAAAATGAAAAAGCCGTTGGCCATCATTCTCACTGTTTTGTTTTGGCTGATAATTAATTTCCTATTTGTTTTCAAAACCTCAAATCTGAGTTTTTCTGTTTTGTCACATCATTATCCAACGAAGATTTTTACCACTCCCGCAAACCAACAACTTCTCAAGGGAAACACATTGGCATCCGAGATTAAAGTTTTAGATAATTATTTGGGAATTATCGCCATCCGCTTTGAAGCATTTGACCAATCCGTTAAGGATAGAATTAAGTTCACGTTGACAGAGAAGGGTAGTAACTTACCTTATTTTAGTACTATCATCAATACCGATCAATTCGTCAGTAATGAACTTTTTCCCTTTGGGTTTCCCATTATTAACGATTCTCAACATAAAACTTATAAGATTGAAGTTAAATCCTTGTCGGGAAAGAAAAATATGGCGGTGGCCTTAAGCGCTCAGGAACCCGCGCTTATTGCTTATCATCAATTTCCGTCTCGTGAATTTAAATCTGATCCAGGAAAATTATTCTACTTCTTAACATGTAAAACACTTTCCTCCTTTCGGGATGTTAAGACGTTTGGGGGTTCAATGCTGGCCACTCTTCCTTTTTTTCTCGTCTTGTTCTGGCATTTACTTATACGCATACTGCCCAGGAAGTTATCTTTCTATCAACCGATGTTTTTTCTGGCGGCGCTTTTTTATCTTTTCTATTGGGGATTAGGACAGTTATTTAGTTTCAACTCGAGTTGGTTACTCATTTTGACAAAGGGATTTATTCTCTTAGGTGGCTTTCAACTAATTTATCTCTGTTTAAAAGCGCTGTTTTATGAAAAATAAACTGACTCTGATTACCGTCGTTGGAATTTTTGCCGCACTCATCATAATTGCCCTAAAGCACGCAACCTGGGGAATTGATTTTTGGGACGAGGGCTTTTATGTTGCTACCGCAATGCGCTATGCTTTCGGCGACATTCCATTTCTGGATGAGTTTGCGACACACATCTATTCGTTTGATAAGCTTATGGCCCCACTTTTTATTCTTTTTCCCAAAATTACTCTTTTTCAGGTTCGTGTCGTTGGAATAGGCTTTAATTTTTTAAGTCTTTTTTTTCTTTATCAATATCTTAGCCGTTTTGGCCCCCGGATTTTAGTTTCGCTACTTGTGGTTGCGCTTTTTTTTATTAATAATTTTGCTTTTATTGCTTCACCTTCATATAACTCAGGCGCGTCAAACTTTATTTTGCTTTCTTTTCTCTGCTTCATGTATTCTCTGGAAATACAACGTTTGTCCCAAATCTTGGCGGTGTTTTCCGGCCTGTTTCTGTTATTCGCTACCATAAGTTATCTTAGCCAAGGGGCAATGATTGCTATTCCGATTTTTTTTTACGTTGCAATTAGAATTGGCAAGAAACCTCAGTATCAGAAATTTCTCCGGCCTTTGAAGTTGTTGGTCATCACTTTTTTTGCCGGTTTATCGATATTATTCATTCTTCTTTACACAACGGAACTGCTACCCGTTTTTATTAAGGGCATTATGGACCAATCGAGCAAACGAGACATTGGCGCTGGTCTGGCGACAAGCAAGATACAGTTGGTTTACTTCTGGTTTGTCAGTGCGCTAAGAAACGGCTTTGCTCTTGTCTCTGTTCTCGGTCTAAGTTTGGGTATTATCTGGTACAAAACGCGAAACAAACTCGCTAAATTTAGTCTTGTTGATTTAATAACCTCGCTTGGATTGAGTCTTTTTCTTTTACCGACTTTTATACCAATCGATCCAAGCTTTATAACCCGAACTTTGCCTCTTCTATTCTTTCTTCTTTTTCTGCTTATAGTTTCGGCGTTTTCAAGAAAATATTCACGGCTAGTTTCAATTTTACTTCTTTTGGGATACCTAGGCGGTTTGCTTTATCACCCGGAAACCGCAGCCACTCTCGGAGGCCCAATTCAAGCCCTGGTGCCGCTGTCGGCATTTCTTTTTTTCTTCTATTCCCTTCGGCTTGTCCCGCTTACAGTCTTTCTTTCCCTTTTTCTGTTTATTTTCTTTAAAAAAACCGACGAAGCTCTTGGTATTTTGCACCTGACAAATTCCTTTGCCATTAGTTCCTGTTTGCTGTTAATTACTCAAGGTATTTGGGCTAATAATAAAAAGGGGGTTCTCTTGGATTCTTGGAGGTCTGGTTTGATAGCCGCCTTTGTCTGGTTTACCGGAGCTGGATTAATATTTTCCTTTTCTTCATTTTCGGGCTATTCGCGGATGATTCAAGGAGCGGCACCGCTTTTTGCTTTTGCCTTTGTTGGTATTTGGAGAATGATTAACAACTATTGGACTAAGACCAGAGAAGTGGCTATTCATTTTTCCTGGCAGATTCCGATTTTCGGTATTTTGCTTCTTTTCTTATCTTCGGGCTTCAAATATTATTTTTTTCAGGTTAATAATGAATATTATGATCGAGCCACCGCAAAATTCAAATACCCACCAACAATTGCCGGTATTTACTCAACTCCGCAGAAAGTTGAAGCCATAGAAGACCTTATGTTTTATCTGAAGGGCAAAGTTAACCCAGGCGACTATTTTCTTACCTATTATTACGATCCTCTTTTATACTTTATTACTAAAACCAGGCCAAGCTATCGTGAAGTTCTGGCTCAGGAAGACTACACTCCATATGATACCAGAGTGGAAATGGTAAGAAATATTAAGCTTAGAAATAAAATGCCGAATTATGTAGTTAAATTCATGGTTCACCAGGGCTCGGTATTCAAAAACCCGGTTCACAATATCTGCGAAAACAACGAACGTTGCCCAATTGATGTTTTTGTGAGCAACAACTATTATGTGGAAAAATCTCTTTATCCTTTTGAGGTCTGGCACAGAGGTAAAGGACCGAAGTTAAAATTATGGCAAACTCAAAAACCGATTTGGGAAGTTGACTTAAACGATTTTTTGAGTCCATACAATTCATCACTCTTCTTTTCGCATCAGAATTTTGCTGCTTTTTTAAAAGTAGATAAAGCTGCTTTCATTCATATTGTTCCAGACAAGAACAGATCAGCTCTAACTTTAAGTTACGTGCCAAATACGCTGCAAAAAATAAATGTTAAAGCCGGAGATCGGATGGTTTTAACAGTCAGAGCTCGGATTGGCCGGAAAGAAAAAGAGTACAATGCTATTCGCGGGTACCTATATATCAATGAAGAACTCCCCGATGGAATCGAGAAAAACGATATTGCCATTTCTACACCGGGATGGGACGAATATATCGTTTCCAAAAAAATCCGCAACCTTAAAAATCCGGTCGAATTTGTACTTCAGTGGCTACCCGGTTCAAGCAATGATTATCTAGACATTGAGTGGATGAGACTCTACCTAGAAAGTCGCCATAATTAATATTATAATGTTTAAGTTTTAAGTAAATGGCAAACAAAAAATCAGTCAGAATATTAATCACCGGAGCGCATGGCTTTATTGGTCAATCCATGTACAAATTCTTATCTCAAAAGTCCGAGTTTAAGATTACTAACACGAATCGTTCTCAAGATCTTAGAGATTTTGAGATTTGTCTTAAACTAACAAAAAATCAAGATCACATATATCATTTCGCTGCCAGTATGGGCGGGATTGGTTTTTTCTCTCAGCAGCATTACTATCCAGCTCTGGATAATTTTACAATTGATATCAATCTCTTGAGGGCGGCTGAGGCAAACGGCGTCAAAAGAATTTTTTATCCCTCTTCAGCTTGCGCATATCCGGTCTACCGTATGAATGAAGGGGCTTTGCTTTCTGAGAAAATGCTCTCTGAACCGGCGGATCCAGATCAGATGTATGGTTGGCAAAAGTTGACAATGTTGAAGTTGCTGGAATATTCACCTCTGGATTGCCGAGTAGGACTTCTCCATACTATCTACGGCCCGGGACAATCATATAAGGGGATCAAAGCCAAATTCCCACCCCAGATTGCATACAAGGCAATTGTTGCTCAAAAGTCTCACGAAATCAGTGTCTGGGGAAACGGCAAGCAAACTCGTACTTTTCTGTATATCAACGACGCCGTTCGAAAAATCTATGAAGTTATGAATAAAAAAAAATATTTCGGTCCAGTAAATATTGGCAGCAGTAAAGAAGTCACCGTCAACGAAGTAGTCGAAATTTGTTGTCAAATCCTCAATATAAAACCAAAAATTATTCATGATTTGGATAAGCCGGTTGGGCCACTTAGGCGCCGTTGCAGTAATCGTAAATTTAATCAACACTACAAAACAGGGGAAGAAACTTCTCTCAAGGAGGGATTCAGAAGGATTATCAATCATATTCTAAATACAGAAACATAAAGAATGGTTAAATCCAAATTAGAACTTTCAGTCATTTTTCCGGTCTATAACGAGCGTCATACAATCGAAACCGTTATTAGGGAGTGGCGAAAGGAACTAAGACGTCTTAGGATTAATTTCCAGATTATTATTTGTGAAGACGGCTCATCAGACGGCACTTCTCAGTTTTTAAAAAAAATTAGCAGTAAATATAAACTACTTCTTAATCAAAAGAAAACCCGGCGCGGATATGGACAGGCAGTCATCGACGGAATAAAGTTGGCAACCAGTGAATATATTCTTTCTGTCGATTCGGACGGTCAGTGTGATCCTAAGGATTTAAGTAAGTTTTGGCAGCGGCGGCTGGAAGCGGAAGTTCTTATTGGTTGGCGCAAAAACCGTGCCGACGCTCTGCAACGAAAAATATTTTCTCAGTTATTCAAGCTCGTCTGTATAATTCTCTTTAAACCACCAGTTCACGACCCTTCTGCGCCCTTTGTTCTATATAGGCGAAGTATAATAAAGCCAAATTTAAAGTACTTAAAGTATTTGAGTGAAGGTTTCTGGTGGGGATTTGTCGGTATGTGTACTAAAAAGGGGCTAAAACTGTCAGAAGAGCCAATTAACCATCGATCACGTTTTAACGGCCAAACGGTTGTTTTTAAACTTAAGAAAATTCCTTCAATTGCGTTAAGAAACATTATCGGTTTATTTCGTTTAAAGTTTGCCTAGAATTAATTTTTATTAATGTTGAATAACACCAGAAGCAAACATTATCGAAAACTTCTTCAGGGCTTCCTGATTATTGTATTATTTGATTTGTTTTTACTCGAAATTCTAGTAAGAATTATTGTCTCTTTAAAACCCGTTTCATTAAGTTATTCTGTTGATCTTGATTGGAAATCACAAATAGTGGGGGAGTCGCTGATTAACCGGCAGTCGCCCTACATTCTGGCCATGGGCTCCTCAATAACCAACCAAAATCTAAATCCTGAACTTCTGCAATATGAACTGCAGAAAGTCAATCCAGAGCTCGCGGTTTTTAATCTTGCTCACAGCGGAGGAACTGTCGAATCCAATCTGTATCTCTTAAAAAAAGTGCTTGCCACAAGTAGCAAACCTCTGCTGATTATTTATGATTATCCCGTTCCCTGGCAATTTAATGGTGGCTACCTTTCAAAACCCGACAGTACCCTTAATCATTTTTATAATTACTACACTGGCCGTTGTTTATCTTCTATCAAAAGAGACTTTTCAACACGGCTCGAGTGCGGCGTTAAAAAATACTCTTATCTTTATCGACACTGGCACGATCTACCAGTAATCTTGAGCAAATTTCCAAAATTAATTTTCAAACCTGAAACAAATATATTATTCACAGATTCCGGAAATATTTCCAGAAACGGCTGGATTCCTCGATATATTCATCTCTCACAGAATGCTTTTGACAGTTACTATTCACCTCGCGGGATTAACTTTAATCAGCGGGAAAAGGGAATAAAGTATCTTTTTTCAGACTTTAGTTTTGATTCTTCTCACTTCGAAAAGTTAGTGAAGTTCACTCAGGCTCAACAAATTCCTATTCTTATTGTCTGGTATCCTGAGCACCCGCTTAGTCTTGATTATTTTAAGAAATACCAAGTTAAACGGTCGCTTTTTAATGAATATTTAACAGAACTTGAAAAAAAAGATCAAGTAGACTCGCTAAATTTAAGCGACAGCCTTAATTCCCAAAGATACTATTCCGACCCTGATCACCTCAATACCTTGGGCGCAAATAAGTTTACCCTGACTATTGCTCAATACTTAATTCAATCAGTCTTATGAATTTTCTCACTTTGAAATTTTTGATATTTTTTTTGAGCACATATTTTATATTTTTAAAAGCCTGGCCCAAATGGCGTGTTCCTTTTTTAATGATTGTTAGCTTTGTCTTTTATGCAAGTTCAAGCTTGAATTATTTTTTTTTGCTGTTGTTGTTGTCAATTGTTAACTATCTGTTGGGAAGGTTGCTATTCAATGCCTCAACCGGGCGACGACAGATACTAGCTCTCTCGATTGCTCTCAACTTAGTCGTGCTGATTTTTTTTAAGTATCTTGCATTTTTTCTGAATATTGTTAGTTTTACTTTCTTGCCGAGTCTGTCCCTGCCTTTAGGTATTTCTTTTTTTACCTTCGAGGCGATTAGCTATCAGGTTGATATCTATAGAGGAAAACCAGCGGCTCCTACTTGGCTGAGTTATTTTCTGTACATTTTTTATTTTCCTCATCTTATCTCAGGACCCATTATCCGTTTCAACGAACTCTATCTGCAAACAAGAAAAAAACTGTCTTTACCCTCATATAAGCGACTAAGGAGGGGATTAGTATTAATCGCACTTGGCTTTGCCTATAAGGCGCTTATCGCAGACTCACTCACTCCTCTTGTTGATCCTGTTTTTAAGAACCCGGACCAGTTTAACTGGCTCTCTATCATTACGGCTATCTTTGCCTTTGGCAATCAAATCTATTTTGATTTTCTCGGTTATACAGAAATAGCTCGAGGCTTATCGCTACTCTTTAATATTACTCTTCCTCTAAACTTTGACTTTCCTTATCGATCACAAAGTATTACCGAGTTTTGGCGCCGCTGGCACATCTCACTTTCCGCCTGGATACGGGATTATCTTTATATTCCTCTTGGCGGTTCCCGTTCGGGCAAGGCCCGTACCTACTTTAACTTAATCGCAGTTATGACAATTGTTGGTTTTTGGCATGGCGCCAACTGGAATTTTATTTTTTGGGGCTTATATCACGGACTTTTATTGGTGATTGAACGAAGATTTCCTGCTAAGTCACATCTATTTAGCCGATTTTGGCCGTTTATTCGAACTTATCTTTTGGTTAACTTTGGCTGGCTCATTTTTAGAAGTAACTCTCTTGCCAGCTTTCTAAACATGCTCCATGGACTGGTCGACTTGCAACTCTCGGCGCTTAGCGTCAGTTCAATGTTTGTTCTGTTATTACTTGTTTCACTCTCGTTCGGCCAAAAATACTTTCTCGCTGGTTTGAGCCATCTCTTTAAGCCTTTCCCGGATTATGCTAAAGTAATGTTGGGAATGATGATTGTTATAATTTGGCTTTTGCTGCAAACAGATGTTGTCAAACCGTTTATCTATTTTAATTTTTAAGGTAGTTTTGCCGGCTATTATTGCTTTTGGCTTATTCTTCCGCTTGCAGGGGATCTCCAGTAATCATTCTTTTTGGTCAGACGAGGCTTATTTGGCAACCAGTGCCAAGAATATTGTGACTGGAAAAGTCGATCTTGTTGATCAGCTAAAAAAGCAGGATTACCAGCCCCTTCATTTACTGCTAATTACAACCTCTTTTAAGTTGTTCGGCATCTCAGAGTGGTCAGCCCGTTTATATCCGGCAATTGCAGGCACCTTAGGTATAATTTTTGCTTTTTTGTTAACTCGTAAACTGTCCAATCCGGTCGGCGGATTATTGGCGGCTTTTTTTATGGCTTTTTCGCAACTTAATTTGGCTAACTCTACTCAAGCAAAGCAGTATACGGCTATTCAAACCGGGCTATTAATCATACTTTATAGTATGACTGTTTTGTCAGAGAAAAACCAAAAAATTAACTGGCGTTTTCATTTCTTGATCACTTTAATCGCTACCATCGGTAGCCTACTGCATTTTTTGGGAATCCTGCTTTGGGTCCCTTATCTGATCTTTATTGTTTTAAACTATCATCAAGAGATGATAAGCGTTCTAAAGAAGCCGGCTAAGTTAATCGCTCTCTTTTTTTTACTTATTTGTCTTTCCTTAATTATTAACCTGCCTTTAATGGCCAAAACCTTTTTTCGCGGCCAAACCATAAGTGAAATATTTTTCCCTTACAATCACTTAGTTTATTTTTTTCAGCTTTTTGGCAAACAGTATTGGTTATTTGTCCTTGTAGCCATATTCGGTTGGATATTTATCTGGCCATCAAATCGTTTTCTGGCGATTTCAATTGCCGGCTATATTGCTATTAGCTTATATCTTTGGACATTCAAGCACTATACACATAATGTCAGATATGTTGTTCCGCTATTTGGAGTGATTTTTACCTTTGCGGCCGCAGGCTTAGGACTTGTTTATCAACGTAACAAATCTAAACGGCTGTCAGTATTATTAGTAATTTCTTTTATCTTTCTCGCTATTGTGTCACATAAGCTTGAGCTACAAGCTCGAACCTTTTACAATCCGAATTTTGACATTTATGGCGATGTTCAAATCGCCGATTACAAAACCACCTTTCTCTTATTAAAGCAGCATTTTCCCAATCATCAACGTTTAGCGATTATCAATGACGTGCCCTTTGCTCAGAATTGGTATTTACCGCAAAAAAAAGCGACTGCTTACTTAACTAAGTTTACCAATATTCCCTATACCAGCAATGTTGACGGCGTAATTACTTATGGCCGAGTCTCTGACTTTAAAAAAATTATTAAACAATATCCTCAGGGTTTAGTCATTATCGAAGACTGGCAGAGTTTCTTGCCGGAATCAGTTAAAATATATGCTAAAGCGCATTTGAATCACGAATTTACGGTTAATAGTTTAGGTGGGACAGAGCACGATCCTTGGCCAGTTTCAATATATTCCTGGGGATTGTAAGAAACATGAAAACAAAAAGTATTGCCATTACTTTAATCTTTATCATTTCCACTTTCGTTCAATTAGTTGGACAGATTGTGATTACCAATGTGTTTGGCGCCGGGTTTAGCCTTGATACATTTTTAGCCGCTGTCGTTATTCCTACCACCGTTGTCACTGTTATTTACGGCACGCTCAATGACGCTTTTTTACCTTATCTTGGCCGAATGGATAAATCCAAAAACCAAACCGAGACCTATTTTTTTTCTGTTGTTTTTAAGCTGGTTCTTTTTTCTTTGCTTCTGATCGCGTTTCGCTTGCCGCTTTCAACATTAATTACAAAACTGATCTATAGTGAACAAACATCTTTGTTTCAAGAGTCTGTCAGGCTCCAGATGTCTTATCTGTTTATCAGCTTTCCTTTTGCCATTTTGTCAACTCTCTTAGGTACTTATTTTTATGTTCAAAAAAAGTTCTTACGCTTTCCTTTAGTTCAATTAATGGGCAACGTATTAAACTTAAGTCTAATTATTATTTTCGCTGACCGGATCGGTTCATTTATTTTGATTATTGGCTTTCTTGCCAGCATTATTTTTCAAGTACTTCTACTGATGCCAAAGATTAAATTTAAATTTTCGTTTTGGCAACTTATTAAGGCCTCTAGTTTGAAGCCGATTTTTTTTGCTTGGATCCCGTTAATCATTGGTAATTTTGCTTTAAGATCCGATACTTTGCTTATTCGAACTTTTGGTTCGACTCTTGAAAGTGGCTCGCTTGTATATCTAAATATTATTGCCAAATTCTTTGCCTTAGCCACGGGTGTAATTACTATTGGTCTGCAAGTGTTGCTGCTGCCTCGCTTGGTGGAATTACTAAAACAAAAAAAATATGCCGATACTTTTTCATTAGTCAGAAAAAGTAAACTGGCGGCTTTTTTGGCAACTTTGATCGTCGTTGGGGGACTGGCAATTATAATTCCATTTTTGGTTCAATATCTTTTTGTCGGTGGTCGCTTCACTGAAACAGATGCCCAAAAAACTATCGCTCTTATTCCATATTTCATCTTACCCGGATTAGGGTGGGGGATGATTAATATTTTTTTTCAACCTCTGTTAGCCTTACGCCAACAACCATTATTAGGGATTCTAAATGTTGTCGCCTTAAGTTTGGCAATTGCGATTGGAAAGTATCTTTTGATCGCTCTTAATCCGTTAGTGGCGATCTCAGGTTCGTTGATAATTCTCTTATTTGTTGGCATAATTGGAAGTGAAATACTATGGCAAAGAGAGAAGCAAAAACTGACGCGGTCCAATTAACCGTTGTTATCGGTACACTAAACAGACCAAAAATTGTCAGTCAACTACTAAAACAACTCGTCAATGAAAGTCGTCAACTTTTATTTGAAGTCTTAGTTTTTGATCAGTCTAATTCACAGAATTATAGGAAACTAAAAAATGATTTTCCTTCCCAGACAAATTTTCGGCTTTTTCATTTAGATACTCCTAATACCTGCCATTATCTTAATTTGGGTTGGCAAAAAGCGAAAACGCCAATAGTTTTGTATTTAGATGATGACGTTATCATTACTAGTAACACTCTTACAAGCCACTTAAAAGCTTACCGTAATAAACAAATTAATGGAGTCGCCGGACGGGTTATCAATCAGCCAGAAACAACAGAACCGGGTAGGGGAGTTGGTAAAATCAGTTTTTTTGGTGCTCTTATTGTTAAGCGTTTTTTTGACCAGACCAAGCAATGGGTTGATTTCCCTTATGGCTGTAATATGTCTTTTCGCACTGATGTCTTAAAAGAATTAGGCGGTTTCGACGAAAAACTCAAGCCACCAATTTATGCCTACAACGAAGTTGATTTGGGTGTCCGTCTCAACCAGCGTTTTCCCAAGTCGTTAATTTTCGAACCCAAAGCTCTTGTTACTCATCTACGGCATTTTTTAGGTGGAACCCGTACTTATGATCAGGGAGCAATCAATAAAAGCAGCCAGCACAATTACGGATACTTTTTAGCCAAAAACTACTCCTGGCATCAAAATCTAATCGCTTTAGCCAGACGCCTAGCCTTTCAAATAATCAAAGAGCCTTTCCAAATTCCGGCCATTTTTTCCGGGTTTCTACTTGGAAAATCCAAGACCCAATATTTTAATCTTCTGGCCTTTGTCGGTTTATTGACGCTGGCGGTTTTTTTTCGTTTCTGGAATTTAGGTCAATTTTTTACCTTTAATTTTGACGAGGAATACCAGGCTTTGTTAGCTTGGGAGCAGGTTAAAAATCCGCATTTAATCTGGATTGGGGTAAGCGCGTCCAATATTAGTTACTATCTGGGCCCGGGCTTTACTTACCTTAACGCTTTTTTGTTTAATATTTCCTCAGATCCGCTAATTTTGGCGTATTTTGGATCCGGATTGGGAATCGTCACAGCCTTGAGCCTGTTTTATATTACTAATCGGTTTTACGGAACCAAAGCGGCTTTCTTTGCCTTGGCTTTTTACAGCGGTTCAATGTTCCTTAGTTATTTCGACCGTCGGTTCTGGAATCCTACTCCGATAATGTTTGTGTCCTTGTGGTTCTTCTACTGCCTGATGAGGCTGAGGGAAGATCCTCGATATTTAATTTTGCTTTTTCTGCTGCTTGGCTTATCGCTACATATTCATCTGTCGCTATTGGCTTTCTGGCCGGTAACCTTATTGATTATTTTATTCAATTGGCGCTCAGTTAAATTAAAAATCTGGCTTCTTAGCATCATCAGCTGGTTTCTGGTTACTCTGCCGTTACTGGTTTTTGATTTTGTCCATAACTTCGACAATTTATTAATGCCGATTCGATATTTGCGTAAATTTTTGGATTTCCAAAATCAAGGCAATCTTACTTACAGCTTTGGTCAGTTTTTAAATACTTTGTCCAGGATTTGGTACATTCATCCTTATTCCAATACGCAAGATGAATTACAGTTAGGCGTGCATGGCCGGATCACCGGCACATATATGCCATTAGCCCTGCTTTCTTTACTTATAATAATGTCGGTTTTTATTTTAAGCTTCAGTTTTAAAAAGTATCGTCTGCTAGCCGCCCTTATGTTTAGTTTTATGCTTGTTTACTTTTTTTATCCGGGCGGAGTCGTTGCTTATTTTTTGCTGGGCTTCTTAGTTTTGTTTGTTATCTCAATCGGTATATTTTTTTCCAAGTTGCCGTTAGGGTTGGCGATTGTTTTAATAATTCCGTATTTTCTCGTTAACTCATACGCTTTAATTACCAGTCAGCAGGAGCAGTTTGGTCTGTCGACCCGAAAAAAATTGATTAAGCAAATTAACCCCGAGCTCAAAGGTAAATCTTTTTATCTGGAAACCCGCACCACAGACGGTCGTAAATATCATTCGGCCGGTGGCTGGCGTTATTTATTTAAGGCTTACGGTTCGACTCCGGCTCAGTCTCATGCCGATGACTTTTTTGGCTGGATTTATTCAGACGAAATTTCAGCCCAAAAACCTCAATATAGAATCATTGTTTCCGAGTACCAAACCATAATTTCTGTTCCGATAATTAAACAGTTTAGTTCTGGCGTGTATCATGCTTATCTGGTCAAAAATTAGGCAAAATCACTGGTTAATCTTGTCTTTTCTATTTATATTTATTCTGCGTTTTGTCCAAGTTGGGGAACGCTTTCATTTTGGGATTGACGAAGAGTATCAGTCTTTGCTTGGTCTTAGTCTAATTAAAGACTTTAGGCCGATTTGGATTGGCACCAGTCAAGCTGACACTGGTTTTTATCTTGGCCCGGGCTTTGTTTATTTACACGCGCTCTTACTCAGACTGTCAAACCTGGACCCCTTGATTCTAGCTTATAGTGCCAGTTTATTAGGCTTTTTGATAGCAGTAGCTCTTTATTATACAACTCGACAACTCTTCAACTCCAGAGTTGCCCTTATCTCGTTAATTATCTATGCCGGCTCTGCTTTCATCCTGACATTTGATCGCCGGTTCTGGAACCCATCACCAATTCCGCTGATCTCAATTTTGTTTTTCTGGGCTTACCAAAAATCATTGAACGATTCTCGTTGGTATGTTTTGATTGCCTTGCTGCTGGCTGGCTCTTTTCATGTTCATGCCTCTTTACTCATTTATCTGCCAATTACGATTTATATTATCTTGACCAGGTTAAAAAAGAAAAGCTTTAACATTACTTTTAAAACCGGCTTACTGTCTCTTATTGTCTTTCTGGCCCTCTATTTTCCTCTAATTGTCTTTGATGTAGTCCATAACTTTGATAATTTACTAACTCCAGTTCGTCTTTTGAGTAGAGCAGGGAGCAGTTTTGAACCTGGTCTTATGTTCCGCCACTTGCAAATTATGATTTCAACTTTGGCAAACTTTATACTATTTATTAATCTGGCTTCTATTTTTAGAATCGCAGTCTTTTTAATCTTGGTGATAATTAATATACATTTTCTTTTAACAGCCAAGGGTCTGGCAAATAAAATTTTGAAAATAATTCAGACTTTTTATTTTATAATGTTTTTATTCTATCCCGGCACCATCAATGATTATTACTATCTAGGCTGGCTGCCATTTCAAGCGATTGTGTTGGCGCAATTAATGTGCAAACTCAAGCTTTTGCCACTAGTAATGCTATTACTGGTATATATTTCTGTCAATACTGCTGTCTTTGTCAATCGGCCGCTGTCAGGCAATTTGTTAGCCAAAAAGGCGCTAGTTCAAAAAGTCAGTCGTTATCTTGACTCCCGCCCCTTTTATTTAGAAACAGATCGGGATTATCTGTATTTTGGCGGCTGGCGATATCTTTTTGAAGCCTACGGCCAAAAACCGGCCGCCAGCCAGGCCGATAGTATGTTCGGCTGGATTTATCCGACAGAAATCAGCAGCCAAAAACCGAGGTTAAAAGTGATTGTTTCAGAAAACAAAGTCAAATTATTAAAAGAAAGTAAAATAACAATAACAAGCAAGCCCTTTACGGCAAATATTTTAAAAGACTAGGTTATAGTTGTTATAATTAAATCGTGAAAAAACAAACCATTACAGCCGTAATTCCGGCCGGAAATGAAGAAGATAATATCGAACGCTGCCTTAAAAGTCTGCTTTGGTGCGATCGGATTCAGGTCCTTTTTTTGGGACAAGACAAAACCGCAAGAATAGCCAAAAAATACAAGGCAGAAGTAATAAAGTTCGACAAGCCCGAGTTCCATGATATCGTTGGTGTGCAAAAGAGTGTAAACTGGGCCATTGATCATTGCCAAACCGACTGGATGCTTAGAATCGATGCTGACGAAGTCGTGACAGCAGAAGTTAAGCATGAAATTCAAAATATTCTGACCAAACCCCAAGTTAATAAAACAGATCTGATGGCTTATGGAATCCCGCGTAAGCAGTATTTTTTGGGTGACTATCTCAAGGGCGGTGATTGGGCTTACGACCGGCTCGTGCGTTTATTTAAACCTCAATTTTGTCGATACGAACCAATTGTGGCTGTACACGAACAGCTTAAGGTTAAAGGGAAAGTCGGCTATCTCAAAAATCCACTTTTGCATTTTTCCCATCCTGATTTAAAAACTTTGATCACGAAATTTAATTTTTATACCACTCTGGAAGCCAAACAACTACGAAATAGCTTATTTTCTTCCTTTTTGAAGATGCTGTTTAATCCGCCTTATATTTTTCTTCGCTGGCAATTGTATCATCATGGTTATCGTGATGGTATCAGAGGTTTCGGAGCGGCCTTAGCTCGCGGTTATTATGATTTTTTACTCTATTTCAAGAGAATAAAATACCTAGTTAAGAAGAGTAAGTAGTTTTTGAGCTGGCATAAGTGACATTTCAATGTCTGCTTCTTTTGTAAAACCAGCCAAGTGTGGAGTCAAAATAACGTTTGTTAATTTAAAAAATTCATCTCGCAAGTGAGGTTCGTTTTCAAACACGTCCAAAGCCGCTCCGCTGATAATTCCATTCTCAAGCGCGTATATTAAATCAGTTTCATTAATGATACCGCCCCGGGAAGTGTTGATAATAGAGGCTGTTTTTTTCATCTTTTTCAGTTGCGGCAAGCTGAATAAATTGATAGTTTGCTTATTCAGAGGCAGGTGTAAAGAAATAATATCGGCTTTATTAATTAAATCTTCCAGTTCGGTTTTAATAATTCCATATTTAATCAGTTCTTCTTGATTCAAAAACGGATCAAATCCCAATATTTGCTTGACTTCATAATTGGCGAGTTTCTTGGAAACAAGTTTGCCGATAGCGCCACAGCCTACCAAACCAATCGTTTTGTTTTTGATTTCAAATCCAATCAAATTCCGTTCTCGCCATTTTTTTTTAGTTAGCAAATAATTTTGGGGGGCAAAATTTCGCAATAGTAGCGTTGCCAAAGCAATCACCATTTCGGCCACTGCGTTAGCGTTTGCTCCGGGAGAGTTGATCACCGTAATTTTCTGGCTCTTACAATAATTCAAATCAATATTGTCCAATCCTACACCAGCTCTTAATAAATATTTTAAATTGGGATATTTTTCCAAAAAGCTCCGGTTGGCTTGCGTATAAGTACGAATAAAAATAGCTTCTAGAGTTTTTATTTGAGCGAGGGTCGGTTCATCAATGATTAACTGGTGGCCATTTTTTTTTAACAATGCCAGTGCTTGAGAATGTATCTCTGTTGGTTCTACTATCTGAATCAGCATACCCTTATTATATCTCAATTAAAATAACCAAAGCAAAGGCCGATTGGCGGCAATTATCAGATGTCGTTTCGATTTTTTGCTGCTCTGGTGCTATAATCTATAATGTTTATGTCCAGTAAAGAGGCCTTTCAAACATCATCAAAAGAAACGAGGTCTGACGAATGCTATTCTTTTCCAGCAGAGACAGTGATATATATTGATGGACGGCGATCAGCAGTGCTTCGCGTACAAGCGACTGGCAAGGGAAGCGGGAAAAAAATTAAAGGACTTGCAGCATATACAGCCACCTGTCGATTAGATCTGTTCTATAATGGAAATTACTGGAGTTTACCTGAGGGAACAATATTCACCGCTTATCAAAATAAGGCTAGAAGAATACAAGAAAGCTCAAATTAACCTTTTCTCTAAGCCATACAAAAATTCCTCTGGCGAAACAGTCTTGAGATCGCAAATAAAAGGATCAACTTTCCCTTTAATCGCTAACCAGGCTTGCCATTCGTTACGTAAACGTCTTAAGAAATCGGCTCTGGTATCGTCTGGCCTGGCTCTGTGGCTCATTCGATCCTTTAAAACTGTTAAACGATCGACTCCCAGGTAGATAATTGCCGTTTGCGATAATAGAGTCTTAATTTCATCAGAACTTAAAGATTCACCAAGACAACTGTCAAGATTGCAGGCAGTATAAGGATCTAGTTTCCAAATTCGCTGCTCTCCTTTTAATATCATCTGAAGATCGCTAAGGGCAGTTCCATAATATATAGTTTGATTACTAATCATTCTTTGAGTAATTGCACAAAATCTATCTTGGTTCTGTTTAAACCATTCTAGTGAAACAAAGTGATAATCAACTCCATCCTGTTCATTAATATGAGGTGTGCGAGTGGTGTAGGGAACAATACGCTTAAAATTAGGATGCCGTTCTATAAAAAGATCAATGACCGTATCTTTGCCGCTAGCAGTCGGACCGGTTATAATTATTAAATTCTTACTCTTTCTTCCGTTTTCCTTAACCTCAGATGTTTCTTGCTCAGTTGACATTGCCAAGAGAAAAATTTAAAGTTGCCCTTACATATTTTTCCAGGTGAAATTTGAGCTGTTCAATTGTTTCCTGGCTGATCAGTTTCTGATTTTCCGGCAAAATGACCATCCAAACATTGTTCGGTTGCAAAATCAGCTTGAACTGGCAACCGCAAAGACCAATTGTTTCTAAGGCATTAGTGGTTTTTTCTGACAGCCTTTCGTAAGAAGGAAGATTTTCGACGTGAAAACCAGTTTCTTGAGAGATAAAAAACGTTTCTGAAAGGTGCAGATCTCCATTAACAATATAAAGTACTCCTGTTCTGTTAGAGGCTACAATTTCATAAGGATATCCAAGTCTTCGTAATACTTGCTCTGCTTTTGATTTTATTTCGGCTAGTGGCCTCTCTAATGCTTTAGCACAACAAGATAGTTGAGAATCAGGACAAAATTGACGACAGTGTTCTAATCCGCCATTGTTATCTCTGATTGAATGAGCCAGACGATCAGGTCTATTTGTTTTGTAATATTCTCGGCTAAGAGCAGCAACTGCACAGGAAGTATGATCAAAAATTGGTACCTGTAAATTTCGGGATTGAGCAACTCTTCGAATTTCGCTTCTCAATGAATCGTCGATGATTTTTGATTCTGTTAGTTGATCTGGTTTATATCTATCATCAAGAGGGTGACCGGCTTGTTCAAAATTCCTAATAGTGTTTTCATAAACAAAAAGTCCGCCCACCGTAATCGCATCTGCATATGAACCAGCTTCCTGTAATACTGTATTTATAGTTGCCTCATTACTATTAATTCCCTCAATCATTGGCCGCATCGCCATAATTACTGGTAGTCCAGCCGCTTTCAATCTTTGTATCGATTGAATCCGGGTTTTTGCCGGAATTGGTTCGATCGCAACCGGCAAACCAGAATAAGTAACTATAAAAACCAGCTTAACGCCTTTTTTTACTAATTCACGCGCTCTATCTATGTATTTTGGTGCAATCTTCCCCTTGGTAATATAGATGATTTCGCCTCGATGACCAAAATTAGATAATTCAGCCGCTAATTTCAGAGAGTGATTCCAATCAAGTGAGGGATCGTTGAAATTCTCCATCAATAATGGGGTTTCAGGCGAATAATAGGGAAAATTCAGTAACTCGGCAAGCAGAACATCATCGGGAATTCTATGAGTTATAGTCTTACCAACCATAAGCTTGCTATTAACAGAAATTCCGGCATCAGTTTTGGTTGAAATATACGGACTGTTACGCTTACCATTTTCGTCTCTGTCAAATAATTCCTGATTACAGTAGCAACATTCATAAGGACATCCTGGACCACACAGTTTGGTATTATTAACAACCTTCCATTTTTTATTTAAAAATCTCTCTGGCATAGGGTATTATACCAAAACCTATAGTAAATTCAAGTATTAATAAAGCCTTGACCTTGTAAAATGAAAGTCAGAGTAAGACATCTGCTTGCTCACTTCTCTTGGCAAAATATCCTGACACAGTGCAAAAAAGGCCTGTGTAGTGTAACGATAGGTTTTTTTAAGTAGCTGGTATGAATCATTAATTAAGTATTCTATAAACGGTAATGTAGTTCTGTCTTGCCTGCAGCTATCGTTAAAATTTCTAAAAAAGTTCAATAACCTTAAATTGGTAAGAAAATGGGGGTCGCTAAAACTCATCTTTGCCAAAACCTCATCGTTCCATATTCGTTCCACTTTAAGGGGTCTTGATTTTCCTTCTTCCACAGAATGGGTATTAATAACTACCCCTGCCAGATTGCCTGTTAAAACCACTCCTGCATTTAAGCCACAGCCGGTCTTATGCAACACATAAGGCACAGTCAACGACGCATTAGTTGATGGCAACAGTATTGACACATCAGTTAATAATCTAACCGGAGATTCAAGCTTGTGGATCTGTTTCAAATCATACTTCGCGGAACTAATTATTTGTTTGAGTTCAGGCTTAAGAACCTCAACAATCATTGCGCCAAGAAAATTCACTGGCGTTTGGGCACAAAATAAACTTTCTCTATCAAATAAACGTGGATAATCTCCTATTAATCCAAGTACCTCTGGGCTAGGTGGCCGAACATTCACACGCTTATTTCTTGAACCTATTGTTGCAAGTTGTTCTCTAATTGCTGGCATTAATGTATTATACTATAAGATAGTCAGCTTAGTGAGTCAGGTAATAAACGAATGTAGTCAGGGCATTTTTCAACGATCGCCAGTTAACGCTTTTACTGGGAAAGCGATAGGTAATGGGTACAGTGGCTGTTTTTAATTTCAAACGAAAAGCTCTAAGCCGAACTTCAGTCTGATAAAAATGACCGGTTGAGAAAAGGGGAGTGGCCAGAATTTTTTTTAAAGCCGGAGTGGTAAAAGCTTCAAAACCCGAAGTCATATCAATTAAGCGTGTCTTTAAAAACAAATTGCTGAAAACCGTTCCGACCAAAGAAAAGAATCGTCTGGACAAAGGCACGCGATATTTAAAAGACCAAAGTGGTCGAACACCAAAGACACAGTCAAAACCCTGCTTGAGTTTGTCTACAAAATGGCTGATTTCTTTAGGCTGATGCGAAAATCCCGCATCCATTTCAATAATATAATTACAATTATCTCTCAAGGCTTGCCGAAATCCAGCCAAATAGGCGTCAACCACATGGCGATTTTCAGGAGCATAAATTACTTGTAGATCACGATACTTTCGAGCCAAGCGGCGGGATAAGGCCAAGGTATTATCAATCGAGGCCTTATCAATGACAAAATAGACTGTAAATTGATCTGGCAATTTCTCTAGCTGACTAAACAAAGTCTGACAATACTTTGTCAACATTATCCCTTCGTTGGCAAGTGGAGTTACAATCGCAAATTGTTTATTTCTTTGAGCCATTGCTTAAGAATAACTAATTCATGCTTATCAACAAATCCTTGCTTCACTAGTAGCGAATAAACTTGAACCAGCATTTGATTGATATTGCCGCTTAATTTTAATTTTTGTAAATCCTCAACTAATTTTTGAGAGTAAAGATAAAGGGGGATCTCGGCCTGAAAGTCCGCCATTACCTGATGTCTTAATCGTTGCTGATAAACTTGTGGCGAAAGATACAAAAGCCTACCGGATAATTGCCAAATAATTTTCTGGGCCACGTAGCCACGCCAAATATCAGCCGCTCGCCAACTAAGAGTCGAAGGAAAATACATTAGAGCAGAAATGTTCCGGTGCCACCAAGTCGCTTGAGAATTAACCTGGCCATAAATTCCGGCAGAAACGGCCACAAACTGATTCTTTTTAAACTTAATCGGCCGATTGATTGTCAGGCGATAGACAGCATCAAAGTCAGAGTCATGATCAATTAAGGATTGAATTAAAAGTGGTTTAGCCTTCTCAATACTCATGTTAAAATCCATCTTATCTCTAATCAAATCAAGCGGAAATCCTCTTGGCCAGGCTTTTTCTCGTGTAAAAAGTGTAAAAATATTAAAAAATATTTTATCTGAATTAACTGTTGAGTATGCTTGCTTAAATTTTGGCAAAGTCAAATTAGCGTAGGGGAGATTATCATCGTCGGTTTCAAATAGCCAGTCTGAGGAGTAATTTTTCCAAGCCCAAAGATAACCAAGATTTTTGCGGCTATAACTGTTTATTGGGAGTAGTTTGGAAAAAGTCGGAAATGACTGCCGCTGTTTAGTAAGAGAAATGAACTCCAAATTTTGATCATTATACTTACTTGGCGTTTTTTGATCACCAACAACAATCAGTTTAAAATTTCTGAGCCGGCTAAATTCCACTACCGCCTGAGTTGGAGAATTAATACTGGTAATCACAATCGGAATCATTTGTTTTGTTTTAAATACCAGTTAACGGTTTGGCTTAAGCCCTGGCGCAAACTTGTCTGGGCACGAAAACTCAATTCCTTTCTGGCTTTACTAGTTGACAATGTTCGGCGTGTTTGGCCAGTAGGCATTTTTTTATTCCAAACAACTTTGCCCTGATAACCAACGGTGCGAACAATGATTTCAACTACCTGCTTAATCGTAAACTCTTTGCCGGAGCTGATGTTAATCGGCAGACTATGATTAATTTTAATTGCCGCCTGGATAATGGCTGCAACCGCGTCGTCAACATAAATAAAGTCCCGAGTCACAGTAGGCTTGCCCCAAACTTCAAGATAAGCCAAATTTTTCTGCTTGGCTTCAACCGTACGTCGGATCAAAGCGGCAATCACATGACTATTCTCCCGATCAAAATTATCACCTGGGCCATAAATGTTGACCGGAATAAGGTAAATGCCATTAAAATGGTATTGTTTTCGATAAGCCTGAAGCATTACCAGTAAGGCCTTTTTGGCCATGGCATAAGGCGCGTTATTAGCCTCAGGATAACCGTTCCAAAAGTTTTTTTCCTTAAAAGGAACTGGAGTGCGTTCGGGATAACTACAGGCCGTTCCCAAACTGACAAATTTAGTAACCTTATTAATCCTGGATGCTTCAATTAAGTTTGCTCCCATAATCAGATTGTCATAAAAAAGATTACCAGGGCAAAGCGTGTGATAGTAAATGCCACCCACATTGGCTGCTAAATGAAAAACCAAGTCAATATTTTTGGTTGCTTTTAAACAAGTAGCATAATCTTTCAGATCGTAACGGCTGTGAGGATAAGAGATAATATTGGCGCGAGCGATTCCAGAATCCAAAAGTTGCTTAATTAAGTGCTTGCCCACAAAACCCTGAGCGCCGGTCACCAAAATTCTGGCTTTCTTTAAATTAAGCATATTTCTCAAATTTGAGTTATTATAGCTCTAATGACCAATTTTTGGCATCGATTTTTACTTCTTGCCTCTGCTTTTTTTTTGATCAGTCTTGTGTTTCTGACCAATAGTCCGCCAATCTGGCCGGATGAGGTAATTGTCGCCGACTATGCCTATAATCTAAGCGCACAGGGCCGGCTAATCAGCTCGCTGCACGGATCCATGTATCACGCTGATCAAGGCTTATTTTTTTATCCGCCCTTGCTGCCGATACTTTTGGCACTTGTTTTTAAATTTAGCGGCCTGTCTGTTGTCGGGCTGCGCCTGCTGGCAATATTTTCTGGCTTAATCCTGTTCCTTACCGTTCTTAAGCAAAGTCGGCCATTATCCACTTGGTGGTTAGCAGGATTATGGTTGCTGGATTTCTCGTTAATGCGAGCCAGTCGCTTTGGCCGGCCGGAGATTTTTGTCTTGAGTCTTACCTTTGTCAGTTTGTGGTTATTGTTCAGCCGTTATCGTTACCGCTATTTATTAGCTTCAATTATAGCCGTACTTTGCTTTTTAATTCATCCGCTCGGAATTCTGGCCATTCTTCTTATTGCTGTTAACTTGATCAGTCAGCGCCGTTTCAAAAACTTGTTTATTCTGAGTGGTTTGTTTATAGCCGGAGTCATGATTTGGTTCCTCACGATTAATTTCCAGATACAAACGCTGTTTGAAGTTCTTCAATGGCAGGCACAGCGCCGGCTATCCGAACCCAGTTTTTTTGTTTTTTTAAGTCAAAATAGCTTGTTTTATTATGCTGCCATTCACTGGCTGTATTTTGGTTTATCAGTTTTTTTATGTGGCTATTTCTGGCTCAATCAACACCCAGACTCAAAAACCGGATTATTAATCATTGGCTTAATAGTAGGTTGGTTGTTTATTTTTTATGGCAGAGAGCCTTGGTACTACGTCTATCCAGTGCCATTTTTGTATCTGCTCTGGGTCAAATTTTGGGAAAGCCTTAAAAACAAATCAGGAAAAATCTTTTTTTGGTTAATCAGTGGAGTAATGCTTTTTGTAAATTTAAATCTGTTTAGTTTGGATTGGCAAAGCTCACAAGGGTCTTATCAGAAATTCACCCAGACAATAGTCAGCCAGCTGCCCAAAAACAGTACTGTTTTTTTATCGAGCATTCCGGATCCGTATTATGGTCTAAAAACTAGTCACAAAAATTTACGGCTTTATCAATTTGCGCCGTTGCCTGAGGAAAAATCAAAGTACTACCAGATTTTAGATGATTCAGAGTATTTGGTTTTTACCGGCTACTTGGATTACGGGTTTAACAATGTCTTGAAACAATATCTCAAAAAAAATACCAAGCGCATAATTGAAATCGACAACGGTCCGGGAGAATACCAGGCGCAGTTGATTAAGTTAGTCCCCAAGACTAGGCGCCGGCATTAATTGATTGCATAGATTTTTTTAATTAATTCGGAGAGATTCAAAAAATTACGGCCGCGAGAGGTTAGGGAAACGCAGTAATTTTTCTTTTCAAGCATATCGATAATGCTTTGCTCTTTGATGCGCCGAGACATGGCTTTATCACGCTTAACGTACTCTTTAATAAACAGCTTTTCCATGTTCTGTGGAGACAAGCCCTGGCAAGTAGGGGACTGACTCGTGTTTAGGCGGTTGAGCAAATACATGGTCACGGAGCGGTCAAAAGTAACCGGAAAAACGACAAACAAAGACAGGTGAATCGAGGCACTCATCACAATCGCTGCCAAAACCGTCTCAAATCGGACCTTCAGAACGCGCTGTTCCATTCCCGAAATGGAACAGAGGATTAGGACAGTCAGGGCCAACAGCAGGTTGCCCCGATAAAACAAAACTTTTTGCTGACTAAGTAATGGACTCCGGAGCAAACCCAAAAAAATAAGCGAAAAAAACAGAAATGTTAAGAAATACGTCCAGATAAAACTTTTTTTCATTTAATTAAATACTTGGCCAATATTATAATCATATATTAAAAGTGTAAATTTCATCTGGTTTTTAAAGATAATGGTTTTTGATCGGCTGGGTTTACCAAATTGAGATTTTATTGTTTTAAAACTACAACCATATCTCAAATCTTTATGATTCAATAAGAGAAAAGTTTCCCCATGATGGATAGCAAATTCATACCAGTTAATTGTGCTAAGACGATAGTAAGGCATAATCTGGTAGTTAATGCAGTGTACCGGACGGACTTTGATCACATCTGAGGACAGGTATGTATTAATAGAGGCGTTCCAAAAAGTCGCATAGCCATATTTCAAATTTTGATCCTTTAATTGCTTAAGCAATTGCCAATTGTCTTCGTTTCCAGATACAGTTCGTCGCTGCCACAAAACACTATAAAAAGAAACAGTGTTAAACAAAGCGCTAATCAAAAAAATAGCTAGTAAAAAATTCATTATTATTAATTTTTTTTGCTTCCACAAATCGCTGATTACCATTAACCACATAGTGGGAATCAAGAAAAACAAATAAATATAATAACGATATAATCCAAAGCTGCCCAATTGTGAAAAGAGCGTTACTCCAATTAAAATAAAAGCCGATGAGCCAAGATAAAGTTTAAGAAAATCGCTTTTACAAAATCCCTGCCAAAAATAATAGCCGAGCATTAACAAGGAAATAATCACACCGGCCAAACTTAAACTACTAATTATGTTGCTAGTTGAGAAATTAAGAACTGCCGAAAAACCAGGTCTTACTAAGGTATGCAAATTAGGAATAAAGTGAGAGAAATTGTTGATGAATGCCTCCAAAGAAATCTGCGGCCTTACCGAATCAAACGCAAATAATCCGGTTTTCACTAATCCCTTTTCCAAAATTTTCCCTCCCAAAGCCGCCACATAGACAATCAAAGAAATCAGCAAATATCGTGAGTCGTGCTTTTGATAATAAATAATTAAGGCGGAAATAATCACCGGAGCTGCAAAAACAGCCAGGTAATATGGATCGCTAAAAAAAACCAAAATTAAAACCGCAATCAGCAAATAAACCAATTTCGGTTTTAGCTTTCCGCCAAAGATAAAAAGAGACAAAATATAAAAAAGAAGCCCGATCTCAATATTGCGTAAGTGGGGATGTACTAGATGCAACATCAAATTCCATCCCCCAAATATGACTGTGGTCATCGGTACATAAGCCCACCATTTTGAATCAACATTATTTAACAAAATCACTTTTTTGTAAAACCACCAATACAAACCATGGGTCAGCAAAAGGCAAAAAAAAGAAATGGCAAAAATTGACCAAAGATTTATGCCAATCAGTGATACCACTAATGAATAAAACGGGTATTTGATCATAAAATTATCTGACGGTAAATATACTTTGTCCCTAAAATAATAGGGAAAGAGCAGCAGATTAGAAATATGGTCTGAATTAATCTCAGTTTTAAAAACAAAAAAGTAACTTAGAATCGCAGAATAAAAAATCAAACCAAAAACTATCACTCGCTTCATGAATAACAATTATAGCTTGCAATTAACTATTGCACTAATTAAAATGTAATTATGAAAAAGATTTTGGTCACTGGAGCATTCGGCCAAATCGGATCTGAGCTGGTACCCACTCTTCAGCAAAAATACGGTGAGCAGTCTGTAGTCGCCATGGGCCATTCCAATTACCCCAAGGATTTTAAGGGCATCTTTGAATCCGGTGAAATTACCGATATTAAGTTTTTAAAAGAACTTGTTGCCAAACATCAGATTGACACTATTTTTCACATGGCTGCTTATCTTTCGGTCAAAAGCGAAATGGACCCGCAAGGCGCCTGGGAAGTGAACGTCATTGGCCTCAAAAATGTTCTTGATATTGCTAAAGAAGCCAAACTCCAGGTCTTTTGGCCTTCTTCTATTGCTGTTTTTGGACCCACCACGCCAAGACAAAACACGCCGCAAATTACCCCAATTGAGCCCACCACTATGTACGGAGTCGGTAAGCTTACTGGCGAAAGTCTGTGCCATTATTATCACTTAAAATATGGCTTGGATGTCAGAAGCGTCCGTTATCCGGGATTGTTGGATTACAAAACGCCACCCAGTTTGGGCACTACCGAATACGCCAAAGAAATCTTTTGGAAAGCGATTAAAGAAAAAAAATACACCGTCCCTTTAAAAGCCGATACCACCATGCCAATGATGTTTATGCTCGACGCAATCAGGGCGACTGTCAGTATTATGGAGGCGCCGGCTGAAAAAATTAAGATCCGCACCAGTTATAATTTGGCTGCCTTTAGTTTTTCGCCTGAAGATCTTTATAACCAGATCAAGAAATTTGTTCCGGACTTGGTTATTGAATACAAAGAAACCGAGATTCAAAAAATTGCCGACTCCTGGCCGCAATCGATCGACGATTCTCAAGCTCGAACCGATTGGGGCTGGCTTCCTCAATACAGCCTGGAGCAATTGGTCGAGGCCATGTATACCAATATTAAGAAACAGATCGACAATGGGGCAAAGTAATTTTTTCAAACTCCTTACTCAAGAGATTAATCGGATTGATAAGGCCGGCTCAACCAAAAGAAAAGAAAAAATTATCGAACGCTTCACCTCAGGAAAACCGCCACGGGCCATCATTAACAAGAAAAAGTATTATATTTTTAATGCCAATGACTATCTGAGTTTAAAATATCGTGCCGAGCTTAAGAAGGGTGAGCATCAAGCCAGTCAGTTGTTTGGCAGCGGCCCCGGTGCCGTTCGCTTTATTTCCGGCTCTCTCAAAATCCACGCCGATTTGGAAAAAGCCGTTGCCAAATTTCATCATCGCGACGACGCCATTATTTACTCCAGTGCTTTTGCCGCCAATCAAGGCGTCATTTTTCCACTCATTGCCGGCCAAGCCAAAACCTCACTCATTCAAGACAAAGTCTTAGTTGTTTCCGACGAACTCAATCACCGCAGTATTATCGATGCCATCAGGTTAGCTGGTTTACCCAAAGAACAGCGCGCCGTTTTCAAACATCTGGATTTCAAGGATTTGGAAGCAATAATTAAAAACGCGATCAAAAAATATGACCGTGTTGTTATTGTTACCGATGGCGTCTTCAGTATGCTGGGGCAATTGCAGGATCTGAAACAGTTGCAACTACTTAAGAAAAAATACGATTCCAAATTCAAAAACGGCCTTATTACCGTTGTCGACGACGCCCATGGTGTAGGTGCGCTTGGCAACACCGGCCGGGGAACCGAAGAAGTTTACAAAGCTCAAGCCGACGTTTTGATCGGCACCTTTGGCAAGGCTTTTGGTTCAGATGGCGGCTACTGCACAGCTTCTCAAACAGTCATTGATTATTTGCGTGAATCCTCAGCCACTTATATTTACAGCAATTCCATTAGTCCAGGTACGGCCGGTGCTGCCATATCGGCCATCAAGCTGATGACCGGATCAAAAGGCAAGACGATTTTACGCACTTTACACAAAAATATTGCTTATTTTAAAAAACAAGCTGCTGCTGCCAACATTCCTTTTGCCGCCAAATCAAATCATCCGGTTCAACCGGTGTTGATCGGAGACACTCTCAAAACCAAAGCCATTGTTGCTTCTCTTTTTAAGGTCGGTTTTCTTACTACCGCCATTTCTTACCCGGTCGTGCCACTAGGGCGCGACGAAATTCGAGTCCAGATCAACACCAATCATACCTTTCAGTCAATCACCCTGTTGATAAAGGCCTTAAAGAAACTTCTATAATGAACTCAAATACGGTTTTTCTTCTGGATTTGGACGACACTTTATTTAATACCGAACAATACAAGACGGATTTATTCAACAAAATTGGTCATGTCATTAATCCTACTGGAGTCGCTGCTCAGGGTGGGGCAGAGATTGCTGCGATATATAATCTTTACAGACAAAATAATCCGGTTTACAACCCCAACGAATTTGCTCAGTTTCTTAGCTCAACTTTTGGTTATGAAGCCGAAATTCGCGACTGTTTTGAAACCGATTATACTCAATATGTTTTACCAGAAGCAGCCGAACTCGTTAAACAACTTGCCAAACAAGGTCGTGTCATTATTTGGACAGCTGGCTCTTATCCAGATCAGGCTGCCAAATTAACTAAAAGCGGTCTATTGTTGCCGGGAAAAAATAATTCTAATATTGTAGACGCCAGTGTTCTTACTCAAGACGTTAATCCCTTGTTCAGACCAGCACCAATTGCAATTGTTGATAGCCGTAAAGAACAAGAGCCTAGAGAACAATTGAAGTTTTTTTTAGAAAATTTGCCGGAAAATGAAATTGTGGTTATTGATAACCAAGCTGGCTTAATCAAGCAGGTTGTTGAGATGAATAATTCTCGGTTAAAAGGGGTTTGGGTTGATCAGGGCGAACAGAAAGACAAAGAATCTGCACAAGAACTCAGAACGAACTTGCCGCCACAAGTGGAAAGCTTTGCTAGTACAGCCGAGTTTAAACAATATTTGACCAAAGAAACATTCACTCCCGAACAAAAAGGCTAAACACAAACATTCCTAAGTCACGAATAAGAATAAATAAACGATAAAGAAGCGAAACCGAGACGCCCAGAGCCAAGCTAATCCCAGCCTCGTCCAGAAAATACCCTAACACTGCCTCGCGTACGCCCAAACCAGCTGGCGCCGGCAAAAACAAAAATCCGGCGATCCAAGCCAAAATATAGCTCGCTCCCAAATACAGCTGCTTAACCAATCCAACTTCATTAATCAAACCAATCCCTTTTAAAAAATAAACAAACGATAAGCCGTTAAACAGCCAAAACAGTAAATTGTTGGCAAAAATATTAGCTAATTCTTTAGGTTCAAATTTAATAAAGGTCAGTTCCTGCTTAAATTTAAGACTTTTCCAAAGCCTGTTCAGCCAAGTTAAAAGTTGATTGAGTGATAATAAACCAATAACCAAAGCCACCAAAAGAATCAGATTAATCGGGTAGGGCAGCACAAAAAACAAAAAAATCAAACCCACATAAACCATAAAGGCAATATTAAGAAATTGCAACTTAGTCGTTGTTTTCAGGCTCTTGCCCGAATCAGAGGCTGCCTCAAGCGCCAGGCCAGCATGGTTCCAAATTCCACCGGGTAAATAACGATACAGATTGGTTTTGGCAACGGTCTTAAAAAGCCGTGCGTAATTAGTCACAGGCAATTCGCTTTCGTAAAGAGCTTTAATTTTGCCAACCAAGAAAAAAAAGCTCGCTATCGTAAAAATCATGGCCAAAAACAAGTTTAGCGGATCAAAACTGAGCTGGTCCAAATTAATCTTATGAGCGCTTTGTGACAAAAATCGGAATATGAAATAGGCCGACAAAACAAGAAAGACCAGTTGCAGTTTTTTTAGAGTTTTCATAGAATTAGGTGGTTATAGAGTTAATTTTATCAAGATGAAGATATATTTTCCGGACAAACTGCTGCCAGTTTTTTTTACCCGGGCTGCCCAAAAAAAAACTTTGTTTAACGATTATGTGGTCGATCTCTTGACTCAGCTACAGCAAAAAATTCAAAACGAGCCCGGTTTTGACATCAAAATCGAAGACAAAATCAACCTCTCCCAATGGATTATTTTGCAGGCGCTTACCCAATTTGAAAAACAGAAGATTACTCTCGCCTGGACCGGCGGCAAAGATTCCACTCTTATTCTTTGGATGGTCCGCGAGGTGGTTGAAAAACATAAACTGAAAATGCCTCACTGTATGTTTATCAACGAAGGCCATGTTTTTGAAGAAATTACTGATTTTGTCAAAGAGTTGACTCAAAAATGGAAACTACAAGTCACAGAAGTCCATAATCACAACGTTTCCAGCCAAGCCAAAAAAATCGGTGATCCCATCACTGTTGCCAAACTGGACGAAATCAACCGCCAGGAAATTAAGCGCTTGGGCTACAATAAGCCCACTTTTCCGTATGAACCGGAAAGCTATGTCGGCAATCATTTAATGAAAACTGTGGCCATGAACCGCTTTTTGGCCGAGACCAAATACAATGCCGTTATTACCGGAATCCGCTGGGACGAGCAAGAAGCACGCGCTCACGAACAATATTTTTCACCCCGAGGCGATAAATTTACACCCGATCATATGCGCATTCACCCAATTTTGCATCTGACTGAAAAAGAAATTTGGGAAGCCATTCGTAAATTCAAAATCCCTTACTGTAAATTGTACAAAGAAGGTTACCGATCTCTTGGTGCAAAGGGAACCACTCATAAAGCCGGCAATAAACCTGCCTGGGAGCAGGATTTCGACAAGGTTCCTGAGCGCGCTGGCCGCCGGCAAGACAAAGAGGGGATTATGGCTAACTTGCGCAAACTCGGCTACATGTAACCATCCGTTCCATTTCGGGAATGGAACAGGCCGATCTAAAGCTCTATTTGATTAAGCAAATCTGAATTTTGTGAATCAAGAATACTCTTACCCTCAAAGTAATCAGGAACCGAAACCCCAAGCAGATTCAATAAAGTGGCGCTAGTTTCGTAAATATTGATATTGGTTCGCTTCTTAGCAAGCTTAACTTTGTTTGCCAAAGCCAATATTCCTAATGGCCTGTGTTCGCCGCTCTTTAAAGTGTGCGGAGTAGAAAATACCTGATTGTCCAAAAACGGACTGATTGCGCTCGCTCCATAAGCATACTGGCCGGCGCTGTACAGCAAATCCGGGCCGTACTTAGAATAAGGACCGTGATAAACCGCTTTTTTCTCCCAAATCTGATCGATCACCGGCTGACCATGATCGGATAATTTATTTAGAGCCGTCCGAACCAGCTGTTGGCTTTTCTGATCTTTTTTAATCAAATAAATATTACCGTAATATCCAAACGCAAACGCCAATGACTTTTGCCAATCAATATCCGACAGTTCCAAAAACAGTTTAATTTTCTGGGCTTTCCCGCGTCCCTTACTGGAACTGGGGAGTTTGTTCAGCTTAAGAGCCAGTTTGGCAACGTTGCTTGGCGTCACCCCCAGATCAAACAGCATCTTCTTGGCCCGGGTTTTAAAATCCGTTTTTAGTACTAGTAAACCCTGTTTAAGAAAATAAGTGTTTAAGTTTAAATTCTTAAGGTACGGTCCGGCGCCATGATCAGAAAACACCAAATACTGAGCAAAACGATTTTGCTCTAACTTGGTTAATAAATAACGATCAATTTGCCTATAAACCTTGAGCATTTTCTCAGGCTGATGAAAAAACCAGTGCTGCACGTGATCCACTTCCATAAAATTAACGGCAAACAAATCCCAATCAGCCTTAGATTCGGCCCAGTCAAAAACTTTAATTTTTTGTCTGATGCTTTCAATTAGCTCGTGAAAATAGGCGCTTTGAGAGGCTTGATCCATTCCATAGCGAACCTTCTCAGTAAAACTATAGTCGGGAAAACGGTTTTTAAACTCACCTTGTAAATCGCGTGGATAGATAAAATCAGCCTCCAGATTTGGAGTCAGAAAGCCGGACAAAAATAAGCCCTTAACCGGCCGGAGCGGGTAAGTAAAAGGCAAGTTCAATACTGCTATTTTCTTTTGCTGTCGAGACAATATTTCAAAAATGGTTGGTTTTTGATTACTGTCAGCCAAGTTCACAGTTATCTGTTTATTTTTATCAAATCGATAAAAGTCAAAAACGTTGTGTTTGCCGGCGTTTACTCCGGTATAAAGACTGGTCCAAGCCACAGGAGTGAGAGGCGGCACGGTTGATTCCAAGTTCAAAGCCAAGCCTGTTTTTAGCAATCTGGCAAAACCAGGCAATCGGCCAGCTTTTACCCAAGGTTTGATCAAATCCCAAGTAGCGCTGTCAATGCCTAAAAAAAAGAGCGAGTTTGGCTTCATTATATTTCAATCTCATCAATTGATAACGATTCTGCTTTGTCAATTATCGCCTGGCCAAGACAATAATCAGGAACAGGCTCGTTAAAAAAACGCAAAATAGTTGGAGTAATATCTTCCAAACAAGGCTTCGTCACCTTAAGGTCAGTTTTTGGATACAAGCCCAATATACCGTTTATCCGATGCTCACCGGATTTATTGGTAATAGGGTCTGTAAACAGCTTATTGCCGGAAAAAGCATAAATGTTGGTTGACACAATGGCGCCTTCTTTCAATAAAAATTGAATGTTAGGAATGGTTTTAGGCAAAACTTTGGTTTGATAAATATTTTCTGAGCTATCAACAAAGGTTAGTTCTTTCTTAAAGTCTTGTCGGAGAGCGGTTAATATTTCTGTCAGCAACTTCTTATTTTTTTGTGTTAAGAAAATACCGCCGTACATGCCAAAAGAATAAGCCCGGGTTTTATGCCAATCCAGATCAGCATAGGACAAAATCAGTTTGTTAAGAAATCGGTTTCGAGTTTGCATTTTAATCCTACCGGCTTTTCTCACCAAGCCAAGTTTGGAGGCCAATCCTATCAGTTTCTCAGGATTAAAGCCTAAATTCGTCAGTAGTCGTTTCATTAAAACCAGGGGCGTATTTTTAAAATAAAGATATCCTTTTTCTCTTAGCCAATGATTAAGAAAAACGGTTTTCTCCAATTTACCGGCGCCATGATCAGAAAAAATCATAATCTGATATTGGTCGCTATATTTGGTTAGAACTTCCAATAGATATTGGTCAACAATTTGATAAACCTTTAAAATCGCGTCGTGATAAGGGGAATTTGGCTGATCCATAAACTCCCAGAAAAAATGCTGCACATGGTCAACTGCCATAAAATTAACTGCAAACAAATCCCAGTCATCCTTTGCAAAAAGCCATTTGGCTACACGAGCCGTCTCCCTGGCGTCTTCCAGGTTTTCTTTAAACCTCAACTCATAACTTTTGGGGTCGTTTTTACTCACTTTGGTTCCTGGGGCAAAATGAAATTTGGGAAAACGCTTGAGAAACTCCGGTTTCAGGCTTTTGGGTTTAATAAAGTCCGCTTTAATTCCCGGTGTCATTAATCCGGAAATCATAATGCCGTTCACTTTCTTAAAAGGATAGGTAATAGGCAAATTACAAACCGCGATTTTTTTACCAGCTCGGCTCAAAATGTCCCAGAAAAATGCATGAGAAAGTTCCGAAGCGAGGTTTACCGTAATCTGACGACTCGCATCCAGTCGATAAAAATCATAGAATCCATGAACAGCCGGCGACACGCCGGTCATTGCCGTTGGCCAAGCCACCGGTGTAATTGGGGGCATTGTGGAGCGCAAATCAAGGGTGGAACCCTGTTTCAGCAGTTTCCAAAAGCCTGGAAGCTTACCGGCCTTGGCCCATGGAACAATCAAATCCCAAGTGGCGCTGTCAATGCCAAAGAAAAAAAGTTTTTTTTTCATTTTTCAATAATTGTCTTGGCCAATTGCTGCCAAGTTAATTTTGGTTTTATCCGCTTAATCTCACTGGTAAACTGGCCCTTATTTTGCAGCACCTGCTTGATTCCGGTAGCAAGGGCATTCACTTGACCGGATTTTACCAAAACTCCCACTTTGCCTAAAGCAAACAGATCAGGATTGTCCGCCACGTCAGTCGCCAAAAGAGGCTTATCAAAAGTCAAGGCAATCTTAGCCGGACCTGAGCCCGAACCAGCCAAATAGGGGATTACAACCGCATCACAAGCGACAAAATACCAGGCCACCTCAGAATCGGCCAGATAACGATCAATTATTTTTACCCGGGCTCTGAATTTAGGTTTAATCATTTGCCAATATTTTTGCTTATCTTCCCAAAACTCTCCGGCAATCAGCAAATTAATTTTCTGGCCTTTTCTCCACAGTTGGCTCAAAGCTTGCAAAAGCACATTCAGGCCTTTATATGGCCGCACATGGCCAAAAAATAATAACAGCGGAGAATGCAGTTTTAAGTGGCTCTGCGCCTGTGCTTGAGTTATTCTGTCTTGCTTAAAGAAATGGTAAAGAGGGTGAAATGTCAGCCTGATCTTTTTGTCAGGCATCAATTGATGAAGATCTCTCTGTATTTCTTTGTTATGAACGACAATTATATCAGCCTGAGCCAAAATCAAATGAGAACACCATCGCTTATACAGCGCCTGTTCGTGATCAAAATGATTGTGAGCAATAATTACTATTTTAGAACGTGACAGTAGCTTGATTCCCAAAAGCACAAACCAAAACGGCAGAGTCCAAAACCAGGTCCACCACTGACAAATCACTATTTCCGGCTTTTTTTTCACAATAAATCTCACCGTCTGCCACCAAGTCACGGGATTCAGCCAGTCCAGTTGCTCTATTCCATTCCCGAAATGGAATAGGCTGTCAGGACTGGGTGTTTTTGCGCCGGGAAAAAATCTAGCTGGGTAACCGCGTTTAAAACCAACCATGGCCACCCGATAATGTTCTTTTTTTAGCTCCAGATACAAACTCTGAGTGTAATGTACAATCCCGCCTTTAAAACGAGGCGCAGTCGGACCTATTAAAACAATGGACGGTTTTACTTTGTCCATCCTTGCGGGTGCTGTTGATACCATTTCACCAAAGAATTTACCGAATCGGCCAAAGAATGAGTCGGTTGCCAACCCAACACCTGTTGGATTTTTTTGTTTGAACTGACCGCCCGGGAAACATCGGTATGGCGGCGCTCACCAACGGTCTTTTTGATTTTGACTCCAGTAATTTCCTCAACGGTTTTAATTATTTGCAAAACCGAGTTTCCCTTGCCGGTGCCGAGATTAAAAACATCGTGTGACTTCACGCTGTCTAAATACTGCAACGCCAAAATATGGGCCTGATTCAAATCCACCACATTCACATAGTCGCGAATCGGAGTCTGGTCAGGCGTGTCTACAGCAGTATTGTTTAAGGCAAAAGGTGCAATTCCCAGAGCGCCGCGGACCGCGTTTTGCATCAGGTGAAAAGACGGTTTTTTGGAATCTCCAATCGCCCCATCATCGGTGGCGCCGCAGACATTAAAGTAGCGCAAAAAAATATATTTCAATCCAAACAATTGAGAATACCAATCAATCATCCGTTCGCACATAAATTTGGATTCCGAATATGGATGATTGGTGGGATCAAGGGGGTGGTTTTCATCAATAAACTCTGCTTTTGGTTCGCCATAAACGGAGCAGGAGGAAGAAAACAACAATCTATTAATCTTGTGTTTAATCAAGCCCTCCAATAAAGCCAGGGTGGTACTGACGTTCTGACCAAAGTACAGCTCTGGGTGTTTTTCCGATTCGCCCACGTTACAAAAAGCTGCATAATGAATCACGGCGCCAATATTTGGCTCGCTTTCCAATACTGTATTAATCTCTGTTCGAATGTCTTTGGCATAATAACGGAACTGGTCCTTGGAATATTTATGGCTCAAAAAACTCAATGGGCCCTCAAATCCGCGTACAAAGTTGTCCACCCCAACCACTTCATAACCCTGCTGCAAGAGCAGGTAAGTGGCCACCGAACCGATATAACCACCGGCTCCAGTCACCAAAATTTTAGATTTTGTCTTTGGCATAAACCGAAATTAACTTTTTGTATTTTCCTCTAACCGCACGTTCAATATCCACGCCCACGGCGTTTGCTAGCATAATCACAGATAAAATTACATCGGCAAATTCCTCATACATATTGGATTTCTCAAACTCAGCCAGCTTGCTTTTGCGCTGCAAGGACAGAATCGACAAAATATCATTGGACAGTTCACCGACCTCTTCCTGTAGTTTGACAGTTCGGGCTAAAATATCTTTTTCTTTCTTGGTCAGAGAATGAAATTTGATACGCAATTCCAGTTCATGCGATTTTAAAGCCTTTTGTAATTCCTTAAGTGTGTAATTATTCTGCATATTGATATTTTACTCTACCGGACCCAAGTTTCCAAAACCAATTGCCGATAGGTCTGCTGGCGCTTTTGATGATAACCCAAATCAATCAGCCGTTTTTGATAATCAAAACCATAAATTTCCGCTGTGTAAGGGACAACCAGAAGTTGTTTGGCCATTAAAGCTGAAAAACGCAGATCCTTAATCAATAACTCCGGTCGATAGTAGTTAATTCCCTCCAAGGAACTCACGATTCCGTAAACCAAAGTCTTTTCAGGCAAATCACGCGCCAGACTCTGCCAATCCTCACGGTGAAATTGAGGAAACAATAAATAAACCAAAGAAAACCCGATAAAACCAATCAAAATAAAAATCTTCAAATAGTTATTTTTAAGCCCCTGATTTAATAAAATCGCCAAAACCGGCAATAAGTATAAAAATCGAAAATAAGAGAGTAGGGGAGAGACAAATGAAAAAACTAAGGCCAATAAAAGGGGAGTCATCAGTAAAATTGCTTTTGGATCGCGCCATTTAAGCCGGCTCCAAACCATTGTTGTCCAGAGCCCAGCAATCAGATAATAGGCGGCTTTGGGTTCAAAACTAATCCGGCCAATGCTGAACTTTAGCGGAATAAGTAACAGATTTTTAAGACTGGCCGTACCCAACACATTTTTCCAGTTGACTACCAGGGCTGTGATCTCTTGGGAGTTGTGCCACTGTTGCCAAAGCAGTGGCATCGCCATCCCCACTGTTATCAATGTCGAGCCAAAGGTTAACATTAAGAAGCGCCAATTTTTAATAACCAGTAAATAGAACATCAAGCCAACGATAAAAAATATGGCGCCATAAAAAGTCTGAAACGCCAAAATTATAGCCAAACAATAAAGCCAGGCATTTTTTCGCTCTAGGCTGTAAAAGGCCAGTGTCAATAAAAAAGTGACCATCAAATACATTCTGGCTTCCTGAGAATAATAGATAACCAAGGGATTAAATAAAAAAAAAGCGGCCGGCCATAGGCCCTTAAGGCGGTAGAGCAACCAGCCCACGCCCAAACTGAAAAGTATTGAAGGCATCCGCAAGCTGATTTCACTCAAACCAAAAAAAGTGGTCCATAGTTTCATTAACAAGTAATACGATGTTGGGTGAAAATCTTGTGGGGCAAAGTTCGTCATAATTTGCGTCCAAGATAAGTCACGCACCACTACTGCTGTTACTGCTTCATCCAGCCACAAAGACTGATTAAGGCCGATAAGCCGCAAAGATAAAGCAATAGCAAAGATCGCAATAACTTTTTTCATTAAGATAAAATATAGTATATATGAAAAAGTCCTGGTTGCTGATTTTTTTCGCTTACTGGCTGTTTTTTTGGCTTATCCCGCCGCTACAGACACCGGACGAAAACGATCATTACGAAACCGTCTACTGGCTTGCCAAAGGCGTTTATCCGTATCAGCCCAGAAATCGCCAGCTGATCAAACCCCGCTTTACCGATGAACTTTTTGAAACTGTGGATTTGAAAATGAAAGACCCTAATCGCAATTTTAATTTACCGGATTTTAAAAAAATTGAAACCTCTCGACTAAAACAAAAGCATAGCTACTCAGCCAAACAGCAAGCCGGCTTTATTCCAATCACCCTGCAGTCTTACCAAACCCCGCTATATCACTTTACTGCCGCTTGGATTTTCAAACTGGGCCAGTTTCTTCGACTCAGTCTGTGGCACCTGTCTTATTTTACGCGGCTGACTTCGGCGCTTTTTTATTTTGGCTTGGTTTATTATGCCTATAAATCCCTGCGTTTACTTTTCCCAAAAAAAGTTGCCCAGCCACTTTTTTTATTTTTTGCTCTCAATCCGCAAGTAATTCGTAGTGGCATCTCAATCAACCCCGACATTGCCCAAGCTTTTTTGGCCATGTTTTTCTTATATTTAGTGCTGAAAGCCAAAATTAATACTATTCAAGCGGCAATCGTGGCCGGCCTGACTGGTCTGGCCAAATTTTCCGGCGTCTTTACCGCTCCCGTTGCTAATCTACTAATTTTGCTTACCAAACAACCTTGGACACAAAAATTACAAAAAATTATTTTTTTTAACTTAATATTTTTGTTGTTATTGGCGCCTTGGTTTTATTTAAATTACAGCCGATACGGCACGCTCACGACCACCAGCGGTTTTTTTATCGCCTCCAGCCATCAAATCGTCCCTCGGCCAATAGGCAAAGCCTTAATTCTGGCCGTTCTGGACTTTCGCCACACCCTGATGCACTTCAGCGGCTTTCTTGGCGCCGGCAACGAACGATATCCCTTTAAATTCTTTTTTATCATTTATACCGTTTCTTTGGTCCTGTTTGGTTTTTGGGGTTTTCTCAGATTTATCAAAAAACCAAACCCCTATCGTCACACTCTTTTAATTTATGGCTTTTTCTATTTGGCTTTTTTGTATTACCTGGCTTTTTTCTTTCAAAAATCCGGCCTCAATTGGGATATTCAAGGCCGTTACTTTCTCAATGGCTTTTTTTTGCTGACTATCTGTTTAGGTTATATAATCAGGCCAAAGTATTTGGCCATGTTTGGTTTTTGGCATTATTTATTTATATTAAGCTTTGTGCTTATTCCAGGCTATTATGTTTAAAAAAACTATTATATTCTTAATTATTTTCAGCCCGATCCTGTGGGTATTGATCATTGGCTATCCAATTAGTCACAATCGCCGACAATACGCGACTGATGATTTTAGCGGCTATGTGAGAGCCCTTTCTGGAGATAATCGAATTAAAGGTTTGGATTTGATAAAGCTGGTCGGTGGGCGAGTAAAGAAATTACTTTTTTAATCGCTTCAAGTCGGCTTCAACCATGTCAGCCACCAGATCCTTGAAACTGGTTTTTGGCTCCCAACCCAGGATTTTTTTGGCTTTTTGCGGGTTAGCCTTAAGATCCGGAACTTCGGCCGGACGAATAAAGCGGGGGTCGGTCACAATATATTTTTGCCAGTCTTTAATGCCAATATGTTCAAAAGCCAAGCTGACAAATTCTTCCACCGAATGGTTTTCGCCCGTGCCAACGACAAAATCGTCACCTTTGTCCTGTTGGAGCATCAAATGCATGGCCTCAACATAATCACCGGCAAAGCCCCAATCACGTCTGGATTTAAGATTACCCAAACGCAAATCTTTGGCAAGGCCTAATTTAATCCGGGCCACGCCATCGGTAATTTTGCGGGTCACAAACTGAATGCCGCGAATAGGGGATTCATGATTAAACAAAATGCCGTTAGCGGTAAAAATGTTGTAGCTTTCTCTGAAATTAACCGTCATCCAATAAGCATAGACCTTGGAAACGCCATAAGGTGAGCGGGGATGAAAGTTCGTATTTTCGTCCTGACGGCCATTGGTATTGCCCAAACCAAACATTTCACTGGTACTGGCCTGATAAAATTTAGTGGCTGGCGAAAAAAATTTAATGGCGTTAAGAAGATATAAGACGCCAATGGCATTGACTTCGGTTGTTAGTTTGGCTTGGTCCCAGCTGGCGCCCACAAAAGATTGAGCGGCCAAGTTATAGACTTCGGCCGGCTGGAGCATTTTAACAACGCTGTAAAGAGAGGCCTCGTCGCTCATATCGCCCTGCACATATTCCACTTCCCGGGTGATTCCCAGAAAATCAAGATTGTCAAAAGTTGGATTGGAATAACGGCGAATCAAACCGAAGACTTTATAACCTTTGTTTAACAAATGCTTAGCCAAGTATGGACCATCCTGACCCAAAATTCCGGTAATTAAGGCTTTTTTTGCCATCACTTCCATTTAACAACTATTAATAAGCCTTAATTGTATCGAAAGATCCATGGGTTGACAAACGCAAATCTATTGATAGAATGCTTTTATGAATTTGTTGCTTTGTAATTATCAATTGACAGTTTTATTTTTTAACCCGCTCTGGCGGGATGTGGATTAGTTAATCGCTTAAATTAACAGTTCTTCCCGCCAAAATTGGCGGGTTTTTTTATGCCAAAAATGACAGAATACAATCTAAGATCTGCGGTTTTAAGTGATGCCGCGCCATTAACCGAATTAGTAGCCGCAGCTATACCAGGTTATCCTTTTGTGGGTGTATATGATTCTGAACAAGTAGCCCAAAGTATCAGAAATGGCGAATATCGGATACTGGCTGAAATGCCTGAAATCGGTGTTGTCGCCACGGCGGTATTAGGAACTGAATCTGTCATGAGTGAAATCAAACGTGTCGTCGTGCATCCAAAAATGCGTAAGAATGGATTGGCCAGTCAGATGACTATTAGGCTCGCCGGTGAAGCCAAACAATTAGGACATATTCCCTGGGCTGATGTCCGAGCCGATCAGATTGGAATGCAACGCGCCGCACTTGCCGCCGGACTGTCCCCGGTTTGTCTGGAACCTGGTAAACACGTTGTTTATGATCATTTATATCTTAATTTTGGCTCAAAACGGCCAGCCAGAGAAACAATGATTCACATGACCAGTCTTCCGGTCGATTTAGACAAACTTGCCAGTCACCTTAAAGCTTGGCCAATTACTCTCCGAAATAGATTATTAACCGAGTTGTATTCGTCACTAAAACCCCAAAGATATCAGGAAATGGTTGCCGAAAAAGCCTTACCAAGCGCTATTGAAGTCAATCACCGAATCAGTCAAAGAATCAATCAAGAGGTAAAAAATTTGATCAAAGAGGAATCGGCCGATTTCTGCCAAATAAAATTCCAAGGTCATCAATTATTGATCATCAAACCGGATGCCTCTGGCTTTTTTACCATTAATCATGATTTAAACTTTCCCGAATTGATTAAAATCGCCAAGCGTGTCGGTTTACAGATAATTACTTGTTATGTTGACACCAAACAGATCAATCTTTTGGATAGTCTAGACACCGCCGGTTTTATTCCGGCAATGATCAGACCGTGGCAAGAAGAGGGAAGTGAGCCAGTTTGGCAAGTAGGCTGGCAATATCGTCTCAATGACTATGGTTCTTGCCAACATCAAGTTTTTCTTGATCCAAACGTCGAAAATATGTTACTTAATCAGTTTTCATTATTACAATTGTCCGTTGAAAATTAAGTTGTTAAAATACATTCATGCTGAAAAATATTATTGAACTTACCAAAAAGCTGGTTCAAATTCCCTCCATTGCCGACAAGCCGGAAGAACTGAAACGAGTTTTAGAGACCGCTTTGAAAGAAGTATCGCAGTTCTCAATTGAGCGATTCTATGAGAATAATAATCCCAGTGCGATTGTATACTCAGGCAAAAAACGACCGGATAAATTCAGAGTTATTCTAAGCGGCCATTTAGACGTAGTCCCGGGACACAAAGACCAATATCAAGTAATTGAAAAAAACGGGCGGCTTTATGGTCGAGGAACCGATGATATGAAAGCCGGCTGTGCCGCCATTATTTTACTTTTTAAGGAACTAGCTGATAAATTGTCCTTTCCGCTTGGCCTGCAACTGACTACCGATGAAGAAACAGGTGGATTTGCGGGTGTCAAACATCAGGTAGAGAAGGGAATTAAAACTGAATTTTTCCTGACTGCCGAAAGCACCCAACTCAATATTAAAAACGAAGCTAAGGGAGTTATCTGGGGCAAAGTAACTGCTAAGGGATCAGCCGCTCACAGCGCCTACCTTTGGAATGGAAACAATGCCGCCTGGAAAATCAAAGCCTTTTTGAACAAACTAGAGCAGGCATTTCCCGTGCCCAAAAAAGAAACCTGGCAAACTACCGTTAATCTGTCACTTATAAATACGCCGAATCAAACTTTCAACAAAGTTCCCGACAAGGCCAGCGCCGGTTTTGACTGCCGCTATATTCCGGCAGATCGTGGCAGTATTCTTGCCAAGTTAAAAAGCTTAGTTCCCAACGACCTGAGCCTGGAAATTTTGGAAAACGAATCTTTCCATTACTGCAGTCCCAAAAGCGAGTTTATCAGTAAGCTAAGCAATAGTATTAACAAAGTTGCTAATCAACAAGCCATTCTCAATCACGGTCACGGCGCCAGCGACGCTCGCCACTACAGCGCTGTCGGGACTTCGGCCATTGAATTTGGTCCGATCGGCAACGGCCTGCATTCGGATGACGAGTGGGTAGACACCCAAAGCCTGCTTCTTTTTTACAATGTTCTTAAGGAATATCTACTTGGTCTTTAGCAAATCAGTGCTTCCATCTAGCATTGACTGAGGAATAGCCACCTCAGGTGAATTCACTTCGCCAAAAAACCAACCGCAGCTGGTAAAACCGATTAATGTTTCCAGTTTAGCCAATAATAACAACAACTGCTGTTCGTCTAGACCAGACGCCAAACCATTTTTCCAAAAAGGACGGACAAAGTCCTGGCCACTTAAAATCAAGTCTCTTAATGGTAGGATTAGCTTAATAAAATGGTTTCGCCAACCAAAACATTTCTCGTCTAGTAATTCATTAATTTCATGATTATTGGCAGTCAAACCTAAGTATAAGCGATTGCGTTCGTTAATTATGGCCTCAGACGGCGGCCCATTATTCCCACAATTACACTTGCCGGTCCAACGACCCAATTGATGATCGCAACTCCAACTCGTGCCATCATTAACTTCGGCTTGTGTCAATTCGGCCATTAATCCGTAGCGGACATTTAAAAGGTTAAGCTGTTGGTCTTTAAAAGAAGTCTTCAACGCCCGCAACAAAAATTGGTCGCGACCTGGGCCGTGATGGCCATAAAACTCAGTATCAGAAATGCCAATTCTGTATGGATTATCACTATTAGCTAGCTCTTGTGCAAACCGATCAGCGTTAGTTGTTGTTTCGGGATTAAAAGAAATTGCCTTTCCCAAAGATTTGTTTCCAATTAAAACTTTAAGTTCGCCAATTTGGGCAAAATTAGGATTTCGGCTCTTCTCCCCAAATAGTTTCAATTGATCGTCTCTAAGAACCACAAATTCATAACCCTCCTGTACCAATAAAGCCAAAGTTTCAAAACTGACGGCAGTTTCTGGTAACCAAAAACCAGCGCTGTCAAAACCAAAGTCATCTTTAAACGCCTGCTTGCCTAATTCAATCAGCATCGCCTGATCGTCTGAGGGCAACAAAGGCAGAATAACATGCAGCCAAGGATCAGCTAAAATCGTATACTCTTTATCTGAGGTTATCGACAATCTGTTTTTAAAAGTCTGCCATAATTGAGGTTGATGAAGTTTGAAATAGCTGCGTAGCGAAGCAAAACAAGAGAATACCCAGCCTGGCGGAAAGGGGGAGAGGTTTTCGTCTTCGCCAAGCCCAAATAAAGGTTTATAAACTTGCTCGGTAATTCTCTGATTAAATTCCGGCGCAACTGAGATTTTAACCTGGTGTTCAATTCCCAAAAAAGACAAATCGATTAATACTTCCCGTGGCGGCTGATATGTATGACTGATAAATCCCACAGCTGTTTCCTGCTTTTTAATCTCTAACTGCGGATCTATCAATAAGGATTCGATCATTCGTCGACATAATTTAAACCGCTTTGCCGCTCTTGTCAAGTTGACAGATACAAATTGTATATTAAAATATGGTTTTACAAATACATAAAAACCAATGCCTATTGAATTTTGGTCAAACAGAAGATTAAACAAAGAACAAATTAACGCTACTAATTATTTTGATGATCGACGACCACTTCGATCAACAAAACCTAAAGATAGCTATGAGCAAATCTTAGAAAGAGATGTTGCTCTGTCACTTTTAGGAGAAATTAGGAATGCTGACAAAAGAAGCCGATATGCGGTTATCTATTGGGGTATTATTATACCGGAAGAAATCGTTTATATTGTTGACCCTCAGCAGATTAGAAAATATAATCCCAATTGTGTAGATAGTACTTTTACCAATTTATGGGTCTACTCAAGTAATATTCACCCAGATCTTAACAAACCATGGGAACACTTAATCCTACTATCACCAAATCATCAGTATCCTCATCCATATAGCAAAATGCTGGATCTAAACGGTTAAAACAAAAACCATCGATAATTAACTTTTACTTTTTGAACTTCTTTTCCAGTTTGGCCAGACGTTCTACAATGCCGCCGTATTCCAGCTCGTCTCTGGGCACCATAGAGGGCTCCACAAATCCCTGATCACGCATCATAATTGACTTTATAGACGCCCGCTCTCGAACGTAATCCCAGAACGGTTCGTCAAACAGATCAACATGCTCGGTCATGACTCCGTTTTTGATCGAAATGCCCATGCCCTGCACAATCGGAATACAATAATGCACTGAGGCCGGAGATTTAAATTTGACCGGCATCAACGGTTGATTGTGTGAGCCGCGTGTATCGCCGCCGACATAATGAGCCAGCCGGAAGCAGCCGCCCACTTCCTCAGTTGCCGGAAAAATCTTTTGCGCTCTCACAATCGCCACCGGATCATCTTTACCCACATAGCGGCCGGCAATATGCTTTAATCGGGTAATTGAAACGGCCACAGCCTGCTCAGTGGGATACTCCCGCGACCAAATGCTTTTGATCACATAGCGCCGCGTTTCCCGCAATAAGCAGGCAATATCATACAAATCCTCAGGCGCGTTTAATCTGATCGTTTTTTCACTCTTTAGATATTCGGTGTCAATAATTTCATAAGTGAAGCCTTTCATAATCGGCGGCGCCAGCATCAGTCCTGGGCACCACATCGGGTCAGCAAAAGCAAAGTAAAAGGGCAGATTAAAAGCGCCGGGTTCGGTTTTATCCATGGTAAACACCAGGATAGTTTCGTTCTCTCTTTCTTTAAATTCTATTTCCGCAACCGCCGGTCCCATACCCTTAACGTTACCGGAAAATGAATCTTTCAAAATATCCTGTCCCGCCCCATACAATCCCTGGCTTTTGGCAACTTTTGTCCCGAGAATAAACGCGTCCCAAGCCAGCTTGTGAATTCGTTTGTTTTCAACTCCGTGCTTGTGGCTCATCAAAATGGCAATATCGTCGCCGGTATAGAAGACTTTGTAATCAATCAGCAACTGCTTACTTTTTTGCCGGACGTGATTAAGAACGGTATTTAACAATTTTTCCGAGGGCTTGGTGTGCCCGCCGACAGAGCCAATGTCAGCCTTGATCAGTGAGAGAGTGATTTTCATAATCAATCAGTTAATTGATAATTATCATACACTATCATACAGGATAAGAAAATATTACAGAATTGTCAAGTTTAAGAATTCAGTTAGCCAGCACCATAAAGGAATTTTGTCGGCTGGGGTTCGATATTTCTGATTTGCGAAAGTAAATTCAAAAATTGAGTCCCCCGGTCTATGATTCCGGGATCCTTGCTGTGTTTAATTAAGGCTTCTATAGTTCCGTTTGGTAAACCAAATGGAAGATTAAGATGAACAAGCTCGGCATAACTAATTAATGGGAGTAGAGAACTATCAGGTAAGAATAATCGGCTGGTTCCATTGGGTGATTTGCCAGGAAAAGCCAAAATTCCATTTAATTTTGCTAAAGGTTTTTCGCCAAAGGCATCAGCCATTTTGTCATAAAGGTCTTTATCAAAAAATGGATTAATACTTGTTTGCGGACTCAACAAGTATTCTAAGACTCCTGCGGCGGTATCGGAACAAACGTCCGTCATCGCTCCTAACTGACAAAAAGAACCGAGTCCATTCTGATCAACATGAAACGAATTTCTCATAACATCTTCAATTGCTTCGTAAGCTTTTTGGATATTTGGAGCCATTCTAACGATCACACCTGGAGTTCCAGTTTTAAGATTATAGCTGCAATAATAGAACGGTCTGAAATGGCTTTTTTCTTCAGTACTTAAATTTATTTCTTTTGACATAGGTTGTATATTATACAATAAATTACCAACACTCACAACCTATAATCTATATTATGGGATAAGATAATTAGGATTATGGATCTTGGTCATGACTAGGAGATAGTGAGTGATATAATTATTAATTATGAATCTCAGAATTGGTATTGTCGGGTTGCCAAATGCCGGCAAATCCACGCTTTTTAATGCACTACTCAAAAAACAAGCCGCCTTGGCGGCCAATTATCCGTTTGCGACCATTGACCCTAATATCGGAATTGTGCAAGTGCCAGACGAACGGCTAAAAGTGCTGGCTGAAATTGTTAAAACCAATAAAATCGTGCCGGCCACTGTCGAATTTGTCGATATTGCCGGTTTGGTTAGAGGTGCCCACAGCGGGGAAGGCCTGGGCAACAAATTCTTGAGCCACATCAGAGAAACCAGCGCCATTTGTTATGTATTACGCTTTTTTAAAGATCCTGAAGTGATACATGTCAGCGATAGGGTAGACCCCAAAGAAGATCTGGCTATTCTCAACGAGGAATTAATTTTAGCCGATTTACAAACTCTAGAAAACCAAAAAGAGCCCAAAAAAAATGCCGGCAAAGAAGATCAATTGCGTTGGCAGTTGGTTAACACGCTTAAACGACATTTAAACAATAATCAACCAGCCAGGGAAATCAAACTTGACGAAGAGGAGCTGGAACTAATCAAATCCTTGAATTTGCTCACTCTTAAACCAGCTATTTATGTTGCCAATCTAGACGAAGATCAATTAAGTCAGAGTAGGGAAGTGTTGGCTGATTTTTCACTTAAGCCCGTGATTGCCTTGTCGGCCAAGATTGAGTCCGAGTTGATCGACGTTAAAGAAACAGAGCGCCGGGAATTTTTACAATCGGTTGGCATTGATGAGCCGGTTTTGAACAAACTGGCCAAAATCAGCTACGACACTTTGGGATTAATGTCATTTCTCACTGCCGGCACTCTGGAAGCCCGCGCCTGGACCATTCCCAAAAACACTCCGGCTGTCACTGCTGCCGGAGTCATTCACACCGATTTTAGCCAAAAATTTATTAAAGCCGAAATTGTCACTTTTGCCGATTTTGTCAACAGTGGCGGCTGGACCAACAGCCGGCTGCAAGGCAAAGTCAGGCAAGAAGGCCGTGACTATCTGATGCAAGAGGGAGACGTCGTCGAGTTTAAAATCGGAGCTTAAAAATTCCAGTCGTTTCTCACTGAATCGTCAGCCGGTAGTCTTCAACTTCACCGTGTCCTTGGTCGTCAACCATTACTCGAAGATAGATAAAATCTTTGGCAGTTGAAGGAACAATTAATTTAAAGTTCTGGGTGGCAGTTTGATTATTCTTGATCTCAAAAATTAGTTCAGGAGTCAGGCCACCCTTACCATCCCAATCCAGCCACACAGATAGTTGATAGCCATTCTGGCCAGGTCTTGTTAATTTAATCCGGCCGTCATAAACCTGAAGGCGATTAAGATTGAAAATGCCGGCTTCTAGTCCGTCAAGATACAAGCCGTCATCCCCGTCATCTAGACTTTTGGGCCCGGATTCCACTGTCACCTGATCACCTAAAATTACCGAATCCGATCGCGTTTCTATATAAACATTGTCAAAGTCGGCAAAAACACTACTGTTATTGTCAGACCAGTCGGCGAGTTCGGGTTGACCTGGCAAAGTGGTCGGCTCAGTGGTTTCACCGGGCAGAGCGGTTATCTGTGCTTGCAAAGAAATCGGATTAACCAAAATCAAAGCATTGCCCAAAATCCGTTCATACAAGCCATCGATTTTTATTTGAGGCAAATTGGTTGATTTCATCATCAAACGGTCCCAAGACTCAATCCAATTTAAGTCAGAATCAATTCCACTGGAAAAATAATAAAACGAATGCTCGTTCGCAAATAAGAGATAACTTGCCAAATAAAATGGCTCTTTCGAGGCCTCATTTGTCACTTGAAAAATTAACTTTTTGCCAGAAAAGCTGGGATTTTGAGCCAAATTGACTAAGAATTGATAATAACGTTTAAAGGTGGCCGGGTCGTTAGCAATTGCGGCAAAATCGCTCAACACCATCCCGTCGGTCTGCAACAATAACTGCTGAGTAAAATCCTCACTCTTGGAAACAATCGGCGCCCCTTCAAAAAACAAGGTCTGTCCGCTAAAAGATTGCCTGATTTGAGCCATAAAATCAAGCAGACTAATCGTCCACCAATCATATTGTGGTCGGCAGCTTGGTGAACCGGCAATTATCGGACAACGATTAAGGCCGCTCAAATAAATGCCGTCAACATCAACCTTATTTAACTCCTGTGTCCAATAACTGAAAAAATGCTGGCGATATAAGGGATCACGAATATCCAAAGTCAAGTCACTAAGGAACCACTCTGGATGTTTAATCAGAATGGGATAGTCCAAGGCCAGGGTCGTTGTCTGAGCAATCGGTACTTCATAATAGATTTTAAAATCAGGGTTGGCGTGCTTAAAAAGCGGAATAAGTTCATTCAACTGTTCCAAATTTTGATTGCTGAAAATCACACCCGAATATCGTTGAGTCAAAGTCCGGATCTCTGATTCGGTCCAATTTTGATTGGTAAAAGTCACTCTGGGCAGAATTTTCAAAATACTGGTCAGGGAAGTCGCTGCTTTGGGTTTATAAGTCCGTCTTAAGGCTGGAAAAACCGCTACCATTAACAAAATGGCCAAACCCCAAGCCACCAAAAAACCGATGATTAGGAAACGCTTCATTTTACTAGTAATATATCACAAAATGAGCATGGCGTCGCCAAAGGAATAAAAACGGTAGCGGTGTTTGACGGCGTACTCATAAAGGGCCAGAGTGCGCTTCCGATCGTTGATAAAAGCACAAATCAGCAACAATAAACTCGATTTGGGCAAGTGAAAATTAGTCAGTAAGCCATTCACCAATTTAAATCGGTAGCCGGGCTTAATGAATATTTTTGTTTCACCAGACAAATCAAGCGTTTTGGTAATCTCCTCCAGAGTTCGGACCACAGTTGTTCCCACAGCAATAATCTTTTTCTTGGCCCGATGATTGTCCATTATTTCCTGCCAAGCTCGCTTGGAAACTTGATAATATTCTCCGTGCAGTTGATTGCTGACAAAATGGCGTTCTGTCAGCGGCGCAAAAGTACCCATGCCCACATGCAAAGTTACAAATTCCTGTTTAATTTTTTCCCTGGTTAATTTTTGCAACAAGCGCTTGGTAAAATGCAAAGAGGCGGTTGGGGCGGCGATAGAACCATATTGTTTGGCAAAAACAGTTTGATATTGGTTTTGCAGTTTGGCCAAAGAATCCGGATTTTTAATATACGGAGGAATCGGCATTTGACCAAACTTTTCCAAATATGCAATCAGTTCGGTCACAGACAAGTCGGTCTTAAAAAAGTAATCGCGCTCAGTTTGCTTAATCACTCTAATTTTGAGCCCGCCGTTAAGGACAAGCTCTTCATTAAGGGCAATGGCGCGGGAAAACAGCGCTTGATAAACACCCGGACTGGTTGTTTTAACCATCAGTATTTCGCATTTGCCGCCGGTCTGGCGGTGAGCCATGATCCGGGCCGGAATGACCTTGGAGTTATTCATTACCAGCAAAGATCCTACCGGTAAATATTTGGCCAAATTATAAAAACGGTCGTCGATAATTTTATTTTCATTCCGATAATACACCAGCAATTTAGCCGAGTCGCGCGGAGAGCTGGGTTTTTGGGCAATCAAGGACTTGGGCAGATAGTAATCATAGAGCGACAAGTCCTGGTATTTCATTATTGTTTTTTCTGGTTTATTTACTTTTCTTCAATCAGCTTACGATTGTAAGAGATCAGGTCGGCAATGAAACCCAGAATAATAATGTTAAAACCAATTCCCAATAAAATTGAAGAAATTACCAAAGACTGCACATGGCCGGAAGGGTCGTTTTGCACAAAGGCAAAATAACCAAATCTCAATAAGCCCAATAAACCGCTCAAACTCAAAATACCACCCAAATAACTAAAAACCGATAAAGCTCGATAAAGCAAAACTGCCCGCAAAATAGTGGCACCGGATTTGAAAACGTGGTTGAGCACGCCTTTAGAAATCAAGCGACTACCACCGGTTACTCGCCGAGAAAAAGTCACCGGAATTTCCAAAATGGCAAATTCACGAAAATGAGCAGCAATCAACATTTCATGAGTATAGGTATGAGTAGAAAAGATATGAACCTTGCGAACAAGCTCACCGGTCATGGCCCGAAAGCCACTGGAGGCATCCTCAACCTTAATTCCGGTCAACCATCGAATCATAAAGCTGCCCAAAAGATTACCGTATTTCTTGGCAAACGGCATATGTTTGAGCTTAGCCACCTGACGATCGCCAATTACCAGATCAGCCCGATTTTCCAAAATCGGCTTTACCAGTTTAATAATCTCTTGCTGATCATATTGATTGTCGGCGTCAGTGTTTACCAAAACGTCAGCCCCAAGCTTGACCGCTTGAGTGGCTGCGTGAGCAAAAGTGCGCGCCAATCCAAAATTGCGCTTATGCCTAAACACATAGTCAGCTCCAAAACGTTTGGCAACAGCGGCAGTCTGGTCTTTAGAACCGTCGTCATACACCAAAACCTTAACCATATCAAATCCCTTAATCTGGCGAGGAATTGATTTAATCACCTGGCCAAGGGTTTTTGCTTCATTATATGCCGGAATGGTCACAAAGAGTTTCATTACAGTATTATACTATAACGTCAATATCCCAACGGACAGTAGATAATTGATTCCTGAGAAGTAAATCTAAAGTCCAAACTGCAATTGCTGGGTAGAGCAAAACGATGGTTCTTTCTGGTCAGAATCCGTCGCGGCTTATTGTCATAACTATCACAATTTTTTAAATATTGATAAGGATAGAGAAAATGATAAAGATAGTAGGTCTCCGAGCTAATGCCATCTTTATGAATACAGATCGGGATATCGGCGGTCTGATAGTTACTCAAAGCCAAGTCCCATTCATTAATCACTTTTTGGTACTTAGCCATCACCCAGGTCGGAGTCGAAAGAGTATTGTTAATGGCAAAAAGAGTTGTCCAAACAAAAAAGATTAATAAACCACTCAGTAACCAAAACCGCTGGTTTTTAATAATCGAGTAGACAATAAAACCAACCAAAGCCACCAAAATCCAAGAAAGCCAAGCCTGCTCTTTAAACAACAGGAAAAAATATACGGACATGGTGTTGCCGAATTTATAATCTAATTTCGGCAGTTTAAAAATAAAGTAATAAACAAAATAAGCCAACACCAGCCAGATTGCCGGATGAATTTTCAACTTGGCAGAGGCGGTTTGAAAATATTTTAGAAAGTCAGTCGCTCCATAAACAAACAACAAAACCAGAGCCGGATCCAAATAGCGGCTGAATACCAGGTATTGCGGATTTCTGGCCGTGCCAATAAACATATGGGCAAAGGTCAAAAGCAAAGAAAAACCAAAAATAAAAATGGTCCACAGCCGGGGCAGCAACAAATACCATTCTTTTTTATGCCATTCTTTTCTAAACTCAAAGTAAGAAAAGATCGGCAAAACAAAAAACAGCCAATACAAACTCAAAGTAATCTCATTTCGCAGCAGAGTAAAAGAAAAACGCGGCTGCATTAATCCCTTAATAAAAGAGTCAATATAAGTGGTTTTTTCATAAAAACCCTTGTCGGGCAAAAACAATAATCGGCTAAGATAATTCCAGACATAATAAAAAAAGACTGTTAAAAGACTGAAATAAACCAAGCTTTTAAGCCGGTTGAAAGATTGGGCACGGTATTGAAAGTAAATTACTAATAAAACTGCCAAAGCAAAGGCCGGCAACAAAATTATTCCAAACGAGCGGATAATTCTGGTGAAATAAATAAACAGTCCCAAAATGACTGCGGCCAAAAATAAACTCCCGCGCTTATTTAGATCATCACGAACAATAAATTTAAGTGCCGTAATGAGCGCCAAAAGCATAAAAATAAACAAAGTTTCGGACATGATGTTAGATGAATAAATGAAAAGGGGAGGGTAGAAGGCGACAAGCAAGCTCACCCACAAGCTGCCGCTCAACCAAAAAACCAAGAACGGAATGAGCGAAGAAATAAGCATGGTACCAATCAAACTGATCTTGTACTGAACCAGCGGGTTTTTGATAAAACCGGTAAAAGCAGCCAAAAACAAGGGCCAGCCGGGCGGATATAATTGCGGATCCCGCGATAGTTGAGACAAAAAATTACTGCGTACTATCTGGCGGGCCGTATCCAAATATATGTATTCGTCAAAAATAATCCAGGGAATTTTAATATAACCATAAACCACCAAGCGTACGACAAAAGAAACACCGATTATTAAAAGCAGTTTCCGATAAGTGGGCTTAAAAAAAACTAACAAAACAGACCAGATTTGCTTAAATGACCGTACGCGTTTCTTCATTACAATTTCATTATACAAAAAATTCGTTCTGTCAAATACAATTTGCTATTATTAACTTATGTCGTTAAAAGAAGCTGTTCTGCGATTTCTGGAATTCTGCGAACTGGACCGGAATCTGTCTCCCAGAACTGTCAAAATGTACGGCTACTATCTCTTTTTTTTTCAGGAATGGCTGGAGAAAAACTTTGTTGATCCGGCCGAAAATGTTTGTCACCTGAATGAGCAGCATCTGCGCCAGTTCCGACTTTATTTATCTCAGCAATATCTTAATCCTTACAAAGGGGCGCTCAAACGCCAGTCACAAAACTATTTTTTAATTGCCATCCGTTCGCTCTTGCGTTATCTGGTCAGGCAAGAGGTTGATGTGATTTCGCCTGATAAAATACAGCTTGGCAAAACCCGGGACCGTGAAATTCGTTTTTTGCCATCAAGCGATTTGGATTTGCTCTTTAAGGCGGTCAACACCCGTTCCCGCTCGGGTTTACGCGATCGCTCCATTATGGAAGTCTTGTTTTCGACCGGCCTGCGTGTCTCTGAGCTTTCAGCCATCAATCGCGACCAAATCAATGTCAATAAGGGCGAGTTCAGTATTATCGGCAAAGGCGGCAAAGCCCGGGTCGTGTTTTTGTCGCGTCACGCCATTGAATGGCTCGAACGTTATCTCAAAACCCGCAACGACGAATCGCCGGCCGTTTTTATCCGTTATCGCGGCAAAACTGCTAAGACGCCAGAAGAGCTTCGTCTTTCGCCGCGCCAAGTCGAGCGCCTGATTGAAAAATACCGTCTCAAAGCCGGAATTACCCGAAAAATTACGCCACATGTGTTACGTCACAGCTTTGCCACTGATCTACTCACTCATGGCGCCGATTTGCGTTCGGTTCAGGAAATGCTCGGCCACAAAAACATTGCCACCACCCAAATCTACACTCACGTCACCAATCCCAGGCTACGGGAAATTCACGAAAAATACCACAGCGGCAACAAATCTTAAAGCCACCGTTTCCTGAAGAAAAAATAGAGTGAAAAAATAATCAAAGACAGACACAAAAGCAAAATAGTTAAGTATGCCATTGGATCTTGTGCCATCGGCAGCTTCACGTTCATTCCATAAAACGAGGTAATGATGTTAGGCAAGTTTAAAATAATAGTCAAAGAAGTCAAAAATTTCATGGTGATATTCAGGTTATTGGAGATTACCGATGCATAGGCATCCATGGTGCTGTTGATATTGTTCATAAAAATAGTGACTGTTTCCAATAACTCTTTATTTTCAATAATCATGTCTTCCAAAATTTCCTTGTCGGCCGGAAAAATCTCAATCTTTTTGTTAACAATAATTTTCTCAAACAACATTCCATTATTAATGAGGGCCGAATGAAAATAAGTAATCGTTTTTTGAATTTCCAAAAAAGAAATCACCTCAGCGTTGGCCTGTGAATGCAGCAGTCGATGTTCCACTCTGGTGGTAATTTCTTGAAGTTCCTCCACATACCGGTCAAAATAATAGTTGGCATTTTTGATCAAATACAGCAAAAAGCGAGTTCGTTTGCTGGTATAAAAACCATTCATCTTATCGGTTAAAAACCGATTAACCACTTCGTTTTCTTTAGCGCAGATTGTAATAATATTGTATTCATTCACAACCACACCAATTGGGATAATTAAAAACTTGGTTTCTTTTTTTACCGGAATCCGGATAATAAACAGCTTCCAGTTCTTAACCGTATCAATTCTCGAGCGTTCTTTCAAATCCAAAGATGCGTGTACAAACTCGGCCGGAACTTTATACTTATTCACCAGCTCCTGAATTTCTTTTTCAGACGGATCGATCACATTTATCCAATCACCATGACGTACTAGCTTCACCTCAGCAAGACGATCGGCTTGCTGGGTTTTACGCAGAATAAGAATCATAAAAAAATTATACAGACTCCCCAATCAAAATGAAAGCAGGGAAGAGGCAAGTATGATCGACTTTTAAGGACAATTAGCCTTGTAAAACAGGCCAAAACACCAAATTTAACCCAAAAGGCCTTGGCCAAAAAAATCAGGCCAATAAGCAGATAACAGGGAAAGACAATAAAGAAATTGTTAGAGAAAAAAAGCAAAATAAACAAATAAAAAGATGAGTAAATGATCACCAAAAATATCTCTCCCCCCTGTGAGCGAACCACAAGACGTCGTTAAAGATATATTATACGACATTAGGTATTGCTCCACTTTGGCAGATACACACCCTTAATTGCCACTGAGTCCACCAGGTGCAACCATAATCAAAGTAAGACATCCCTGTTTCTAGGGAGTAGCACTTACTCTCATAGAGAGTAATTAACACAACACAACCTCTTTCAAATCGCGGTGTTAAATCTGCTAACATAGGGTCTTCTCCTATAGCTTGCTCTTCCGTTCAGATGCGTGTTGAGTTTAGAGCCTCGTTTCTTTCTAAAATATGAATTTATTCGGGAAATTGAGCCTAGGGGCCTAATAGATAGGTGCTTAGTTTGGAGCATAACAAACATCCGTTATTTTATTTGGATTGATATAACAGTCCAGACAATTCAGTGTCTTTTTCCACATTCTTTTCACGAACGTGAATATTATAGGATAGTAGAACTATAGGATATTGTCCGGATTTCTCTCTTCCCTCTCCCCGCCTTTGTGACCAATCAGTTAATTTCTCTAACCCCAAGAAGCTGTCGCAAAAATTAATATTGTCAGAAGCAAAAAAACAATTAAATATTCACGAACCCGTTCCTTAAAGACCGTATCGGTCATAATCTCCTGGGTGAGTCCGGAAAGCAAATAGATTATCGCCACTGTATATAGAGCATAGATATTGGTCTTAATAGGCATGAAATTAAGAATAAAGATCGCGCCTGATAAGAGTACGGTTTCAATCGTGGCAAATTTATATACTCGTTCCTCCAGTACTGATTTCGGATTGGCAGCCCAGGTACTGTGAAATAAAAGCGGCCAAGCCAAAAGCATTCCAAAAAAAGTATTGAGCAAAAAGTGGAGACGGAACGAATATAGCACGGTATAAAGCAGGAAAAAAGCCAATAGACTCAGAAAATTAGAGACAGAGTAAGCGGCTCGATATAGCGGTAGACTCTTCTCTACTCCGACATTAAAGATGTTCACGCTTAATATCGAAGCATACATGCCGATTCCCAAAACAGCTAGATACGGGATCCGGGTCAGCCAGCGAACAGGTAAAAGATAGTAAAAAAGCAACAGGCTGATGGCCAAAGAGATCGGCAAAATAAACAACACCAGCCACTCAATATTCTCAATATCCTCAAGAAGAGCGATATAAGTCGCTCCATACACAATTACAATATCAATCGGAATCAAAAAAACTGCGACTCGAATTGGAAACAAAACAATAATCAAGTTAAAAGCCAAAATTATGGCAACAGCAATCAAAAGTCGCTGACGCTTGTCAATCTTACGTAACAAATTATATAGGTGTTTCATAATTAGGCGAGATTAGTATACACTTCCTGAATTTCTTCCAAAGAGCTTAATTTCTCAATTAAGGAATAAACTGCCTCCGCTACCTGAGCGTCGACTTCAATTGTCACTTTGGGTTTATAAACGAGCTCCGGGGCTTTACTAAAACCAAGCTCCGTAGCCTTTTGCCAAGCCTCATTGAATTGATCAAGCAAAACATAAACATAATAGGTCTTGTCCTCCTTAACAAAATCAACCGCTCCAAGAGCCTCAATCAGATTAAGTATCGCCTCTTCCGGATAATTCTCAATTGTAAACATGGTCAGTAGATCATAATTGTACATCACCGCTCCCTTGGCCACTAATTTTGCACCGGCTTTATCCAGAATAATTTTAATGTCGGTTTGGGTCCGTCGAGAGTTATCGGTGGCGGTTTTAATAAGGTAAGTCACACCGTGCTGGCCAATCGCTTCGTAGACCACCTCGGTCACGTGCTGAGCCTTATCCTTGATCCGATCGAGCAATCGGGCAATGTTGTCTTTGGGCATATTGACTTCTCTCGCCTTTGCCAAAGCGGCCCGCAGCCGAATGTTCTGGTTCGGATCAGTCACATTGCCGGAAAGAGTCACGGCCAGTAGAATCTCGCGGCTGACTTTGGAAAACTCCCTGCCCTTTTGCTGATCGTTGGCCTCTTTTTTACGCTTGATCGTTGACCAGTGCGAATGTCCAGACATATTTTATGAGTATATCATAAACAGCTTGACTTTTGACTGACCTCGGCTATACTTTACAGTTAATGACTAATCTCGATCAGGAGCGACTTAAAGCCAAAGCGATTGACGAAGCGGTCTTGGGTAATTACGAAGCTGCCATCCTACTCAATAAACAAGTACTCGAGCTAGATCCCTCTGATATTGATTCACTAATGCAGCTAGCTCATGCCTACTGGCAAACCGGTTCCCTATCTCAAGCCCGTAAATACTATCGCCAAGCCCTTAGCTTTGAACCAAACAACAGTCTGGCCAAAAAACGCTTGGCCTTACTCAATGCCCTAAACGGTAAAGATAACAGTATCAATACGGCTAATCGGCCGGCAGTCAAGGTGGTCGCCATTGCCGATCTGATCGAAGAACCGGGCAAAACCAAGATAATCAAACTTTCCAATATTGGCAAACCAGAACATTTGAGCCTTCTCAAAATCGGAGAGGAATTATTTTTAAAGCTGCGCAAACGTCGCCTCGAAGCACGAGATGTCGCTGGTAATTTTATCGGTTGCCTTCCGGACGATATTTCCAAACGCCTGATTAATTTTACCAACGAAAAAGGAATCTACGAGGCCTATGTTTTTTCAATTGACAAAAATGAAGTTAAAATTTTTATCAGGGAAATTTCCAAACCGGCCAAATATCGGCACATGTCAAGTTTTATTTCCGAAGACAGTCACCTGGAAATCGAGGAAGATGATAATATCAAACCTCCGGTTGAAGAAACTGATCTTGATTTGGATGCCGAGAAAATTTTGTTAACTCCAGACGAAATTATTGCTCAACACAAAGCCGAACAAGACGAGGATGAAGACGATGACGAGGACGACGATAAAGAAACTTATCAGGAATACGAAGAATAATGTTTCGGGGGTTCCCCCTTTTCAATTAATATTCCGCCCTTAATTTTAGACTGTCGGTATTTTTTGGATAATTCTTGCAATTCGGTTGTTCCCTGCTCTTTTTTCATCGACCAAACCGCCAAAAAGAAAGAAACAAACAACACTACGACTACAATTGCATACATCTTATTTCAAAGTATACTTGATAATGGCGGACTTTTGAATTTGAATTTGGCAATCAAAAAGTCGTTTTAATTTCAAAAGAATTGGTCGCTGTGCCTCTGTTCCGGCAATTAAGCACTGTTTGTTTTTCAACTGGTCCCTCACTTGAATTTCAATCACTTTCACGCCAATACCCTCAAGCTGGCGAAGGATCAGGTTAGCCTGATCGTAATTCTTACTACTGGTCACGACAACCGAATTCAGAGACTCGTTCAACAAAGAATCGTGATAAAACAGACCTTTTAGTTTCGTATCCAGCTTATCAGAGTAATAATAAGTCCGTTTATTTTTTGTTAATCCCAGATCCGAAGTATTCAAAAAAACCAGATGATCGTGTCGAACTTTAAACAGACTTCTGATTAACAGCCGATCAAACAAATTACGGACAGAGTGTTTATATTGTGAATGAAATAATTTGCTTTTCACCAAATCATAATAGTACTCATTAAAAGAAACGTCTTTGAATTCAGTCACTCTGGCTGCTTTCGGATAATAAACAAAATCAATCGGCGCCCCCACCAACTCACCAAATGCCTGTTTCAAAATCGTCTCGCGACTGGCTTCAATTTTACCCAAGAGATCAAGACTGCCAATTCTATACCAGTCGTAACCAAGCGGGACTCTGACCAAATAATCGGGCCGGAAATATGTGATAATGGCCAGGTTTTTGTGCCTATCAAGCGAATATACAAATGGTGTCTGTGCAAAGACAGCAATGTTGATCCGGTCCGGTTCACGTAAAACTACCGAACTACGCCATTGTTGATAAAGATACAAGCAAAGAATAAGGACTAAAACCACCAGCACCAGCAGTTTGTTAAAACCTGATTTATTCTTGAATCCCATGCTCCATTTTTAAATACTGCAGTCTTTTTTTAATTTCCGGTTTTTCCAAATTGTAAAGTTTGAGAATTTTTTTAAGTAAGGTAATGGCGGCTTCAAACTCAGGCTGAATCACCTGTGACACACCAAGTGCTTTGAAATGCCTCAGATTACTGCTCAAATGAGTTCGAGTCAAAATCCGAATATCCGGGTTAATCCGCCTGGCTTCCAAAATAATCTGTTCCTGCTCGATCGAGGACGGCACGGACAGAATCAGAAATTTGGCTTTCTCCACCTGCGCATAATCCAAAATTTCCGGCTCGGTCGCGTCGCCATACACCGCTTTCACTCCCCGATGCAGCAACTTTTTGATTCTGTCCGCGTCAGTATCAATAACCACCAAAGGCAACTGACTCAAAATCAAGCCATGACCAATATAGCTGCCCACCCGACCGTAACCACAAAGAACAATATGATTGTCAAATTTCAGTTGATCAAAAACCATTTTCACTTCACGAGTGGAAAAATGCTTTAAAAACGGCAGGTGTCGACTGATAAAATAGTTAAACCAGCGGTAAAATTTAAGCTTAGAACGATAAACAAAACTAAACAAAAGCAGGCTTGCCGTAATTACCATTACCAGAAATTGGTAATGGGCATTGCCGATTAAACGGCTCCGGCTCATCAAAGTCAGCAAAATAAAAGCAAATTCACCAATTTGCATCAGATCAAAGCTGACCCAAAAAGCGGTTTTTTGGTGCAGGCCAAGAACAATAAAGATCAGCCAGAGCACCACAAACTTAATCACCATCAAAACAAAAGCTGCCCCAAAAGCCCCAATCATGATCAAAGGATTAAAATTGGTGATGTAAGTGCCCAAAAAAAAGAAGAACAAAACTAAGAGAACGTCGCGAAAAACCCTGACCTGAGAAAATATTTCATGTTGTTCGCGTCTACCTGCCAAAAGCAGGCCGATGATAAAACCGGCCGTGGTTTCGGGGATACTGAAATACCCAAACAAACCGATTAACAAAAACAAAAGTGCAAAAGTAAACAAGGCCAACTCTTCCCTATTCAGGCGGAGTTTGTCAAAAACCAAATTTATTATTTTTGTTAATAAATAAAAACTCAAGGCAATCAGAGCAACCTTTTGAACAAACAGCCAGGCCAAAACTAATCCACCCTGGCTCTTCCCCACCAAAAAGGTCAATAAGGTAATTGCAACCACCGAAACCAGATCCTGAAAAATCAAAATACTGAGTGTGACCTCACCCGAAACAGAGGCATCTTCGGCCCGAGATTGTAATAGCTTACCAACCACTGCGGTTGAAGACATCGCTAGAGTCAAACCCACCAACAGAGCCGGCATTAAACTATGAATAAGCAAATAGCTGGGAATAGCCAGAATCAGGCCGGTGATCACCACTTGCGCCACCGAACCGGTAATCAGCAAGCGCCCGGCGCTAAACAAGCGCTGCAGGGACAACTCCAAACCAATTGTAAACAACAACAACACAATTCCCAAATTAGACAAGGGCTCAAAAAAACTTTTGACCGCTTCATTGTTCAAAAACAGATTGCTGGCACACAATCCCAAAATAATATAAAAGATAAGGCTTGGTTTTTGCAATTTTCCGGCTAACACTGAACCAAACAAAGAAGTCAAAAGAATGGCAGACAAAATCAGGAACAAGGAATTCAAACTCAGCATCTGTTCATTATAGCAAACAAAAAAATGGGTTAGTTGCTGTTAGCACACTTGATGCAAAGGCTGGCCAAGGGATTTGAAGACAATCTATCGGTGTCAATCATTTTACCACAGCCGGTACAAAATCCATAGGTTTCCTTGTCAATTCGCTCCAAGGCATCATTGACTTCGCTGAGTCGTTTTTTAAGCTGATCGCGATTACCCTCAGATTGCTGGTGGGCAATCTCTTCTCTCACGTCAAGTCCGATATCAGCGTTGTCGTTAGCGTGATCCGGATCCTTGTAAGGATCACTCTCATCAATCTGGCCCAAACGCTTCTCCAAATGCTTCTGTTCATCTTCAAAATGGGCTCTGATTTTAGCCAGAATTCTTCTGGGATATTTGGTGTCCATGTTTATTTTCGGTTTCTAAATTGCCTTAAAACTAATAAAACCGTACTGATTATAATCGCTGCCAAGTACGGTAACTGTTCTATACTTAAGAACTTTAATCCCACAAAGTATACTCTCTCCTTTTGAAAAAAGTCAACCAGGAAATTTGGCAATAATAGATAAACCATTAGTAAGAAAAAAGGCTTTTCTTTAAGGCTTTTATTTTTCAGTAAATGCGTCAAAATCAGATAAGCACCGATCAAAATTAGTAACGAAGCAAGCATAACCAAACCGGCAAGACTGAATTCTTTGATTAAAGAAAAGGCCGTCAGCAAAATTTTGGCAGTGACAAGGGGTGCCAAAAATACTTTTGTTAATGTCACAAAACCGATCTTTTTTTGATAACCATAAATAAACCAATAAACAAAAAAAGCCATCCAAAAATAGAACTCGGTGATTCCCGGATAATTGACCAGCAAAAATGGTGTCAAAAGATTGCCTCGAAATAAGTCATAATTCATAATGATATAAGCGATACGACCAATAACGAGGGCAAAAACTCCGGCGCCAAACAAAGCGTCAACCATTTTCTCCTCGTTGAGCGAGGTTTTGCGAAGATTACGCCAGAATAAAAACAAGAAAACCACCAAAGTCAAAAAGACACCCAAACCGTAAACGTAAAGATTCAAACCCAAGAGTGATGTTAAAAAATTGTTGATCATTTGTTTTTCTTGGTGCCAGGGAAGGGACTTGAACCCTTACACCCATAATGGGCACAGGATCCTAAATCCTGCGTGTCTGCCATTCCACCACCCTGGCAAAATCCAATTCTTACCCGGCAAAAAATTGACTTTCTATAATATTATAGCAATTTTACATCTCTTCACGGTGTTCCAGCTCGTAGAATTTCAGTTCGTTGGCCTTAAAGATAAAGTCAAATTCACCGGTTGGACCGGAACGATGCTTGGCAATCAGACATTTTAGGGTACGCTTGCCTTCTGGCAAAAGGTCATCATCCTCTTCAGCCCGGTACAAAAACATGACAATATCAGCGTCCTGTTCGATGGCTCCGGAATCACGAAGATCAGCCAGCTGTGGCTTCTTTTCGCCTCGTTGCTCAACCGCACGTGACAACTGAGACAAGGCAATTACCGGTACTTGCAATTCGCGGGCAATATTCTTTAAGCCTTGAGAGATATAGGAAACCTCCTGAACCCGAGAGTCGGTTTTGCGGCCTGGATCGGCCAACTGAATGTAATCCATAACAATTAAGTCCAGCTTTTTTTCAATTTGGAGTTTTCGGGCTTTGGTTCGCATTTCAGTAATCGACAAAGCCGGAGTGTCGTCGATAAAAAGATTGGCGTCGGCCAAGCGACCATAAGCTTGAGTCAATCTGGTCATTTCATCGTCGTTAAGTTTGCCAGTTTTCAGTTTCCAGGAGTCAATTCTCGCCTCCATCACCAGCATCCGGTCTACCAACTCTTCTTTACTCATTTCAAGTGAGAAAAACCCGACTGTTTTTTTCTCTTCCAAACACAAATAATTAGCAATGTTTAAGGCAAAAGTGGTTTTACCAATGCCTGGCCGGGCGGCAATAATAACCAAATTTGAAGGATTCAAGCCGGCCAATTTATTGTCCAAATGGCTAAATCCGGTTGGCAAACCACGCATACCGACTCCGGATTTCATAATTTTTTCCAACTGCTCGTATGAAGCGGTTAATAAATCCTTAACCGGAATAAATTGGCGCCGGATACTTTCCTGAGAAAGAGCAAAAATGTCGCGCTCGGCTATATTAAGCAGGTCCGCGACCCCACCCTCTTCTTTAAAAGCTTGTCGAACCAAATCAGAACCCAGGCTGATCAAGCTCCGTTTCACTGCCGAGTCTTTGACCACCTTGGCATATTGCTCAATATTGGCGCTGGTGGGAACAATTTCCACCAATTGGGAAAGATATGATTTACCGCCAATGTCTTTGTAAGCTTTTTGTTTCTTGAGCTCGTTAGCCAAAGTAAGAATGTCAATCGGCTCGTTGGCTTGAAAAAGACTCAGCATTGCTTCAAAAATCAGCTGATTTTCCCGATAATAAAAATGTTTAGGACTTAGGGTTTGTGAAGCAATAGAAACACTTGATGGATCAATCAGAACCGCGCCCAGCACCGATTGCTCCGCCTCTTGATCGTGCGGTGGTGTCTGTTTGTTATCAGTGTCTTTCATTGTCCTATTTGGCAATATCCAACACAACGAGTTCGTTTTCTGGCAGGTCTTCTTCGGTTTTAATCTCAAACTTGGGAATTGGTGCCAGAGCGTCTTTACCCATGAGTTTCAAAAACTCCTCTACTTTAGCCAATTGACCAAATTCGGCCGGATTGTGTTTGTCGGTTTGGTAATGCATCGGAATTGTTATTGAGGGCTTAATCAACTCAATGACCTTTTTGGCAGTTTGGCCATCAATTGTATAAGTGCCGCCAACCGGAATCAAAAGAACATCGGTATCCTCAAGCTCGTCAATCAAGGCTGGTTCGGGCAGATGTCCCAAATCACCCAGATGTGTTAACACAACATTATTAATGATAATTTTGAAAATAATATTCTCTCCCCGTTTTTGACCCTGCTCCTGGTCATGATAACTTTGATAACCAAAAACCTTGACTCCCTTAACTTCGTACTCTCCGGGGAAATCAAACACCACCCCATTGCAAACCGCGGCGGTTTGATTGTGGTCTTTGTGCTGGTGCGAAACCGTCACAATATCGGCATCCACTTTGGGCATATTCAAACCCACCATTTTTGAATCAAAAGGATCCATGAGTACAGACGATTCTTTGTTCTTAATATAAAAACAGGAGTGACCAAAGTATTGAATTTTCATCGTCTTTCTAGTGTATAACTTCTCCCTATCTTTATCAACCCGTGATAAAACTACACCCCGGGGGTGTTACGGGGCTACCTTAAGCTCTTAACCAATGAATTATAAAAAGTCAGGTTATGAATGGTAGCTAGCCGATAGTATAAGGTTTCTTTAATTTTGTAAAGATGATGCAGATAAGCCCGAGAGTAATTTTGACAGGTCGGGCATGAACAATTATTATCGATTGGTTTTGGGTCTTTGGCAAATACTCCCCGACCAATGTAAAGAAATTTATTCTTTGGCAAGTATAAACGGCCGTGTCTGGCGTCGCGGGTGGGCAGCACACAATCGAAAAAGTGATAACCGTACTTGACTCCCAAAGTAATATCCGAGGGCTTCCCCACGCCCAAGGCAAAGCGCGGTTTGTGATCCGGAGTCAGAGAAGCGTTGTATTTAAAAAGCTTATTATTAAACTGTCCCTGCTCATTAATTGGCCACCCGCCATATCCATAAAGATCAAAATTCATCTTGACCAGCTCTTGGCTACAGGCTTGTCTAAGTTTTTCATTATTCCCCCCCTGAAGCACGCCCATTAACCAAGGCCGGTTTGCCTCTGACAATTTTCGTTGTTTTATTTGCCGCTCAAATTCGTCTTTTGAACGCCTGGCCCATTTTAAGGTTAGATCCACCGAGCGCTCCTGTTCGAGTTTGCTGGCTTTAGGATCGGTAAAATAATCCAATACCACCATCACATCTGAGTTAATCGCAAATTGAGTCTGAATTGAAAGCTCCGGCGTAAACAAAATTGTTTTATCTTCGCCTTTTATCCGCCAGGTAAATTTAAGCCCATCGGGCAAAATTTTTCCTTTGATTTTGGCTTGATGAAGTAAAGACATGATTTGAAACCCACCAGAATCAGAAACGACCAAACCTTCAAAATTCATAAATTTCGAGACGCCGCCAAATTGCTGCAACCTTTCCATTCCGGGATTAATCATTAAATGAAAAGTATTCACTACCACCGCATCAATACCACAGCCGTCCAAATCCGCCTTATCCAAACCACGTACCACGCCCAAAGTGGCGTCTGGCAAAAAAATCGGAAGGTCAATTGATTTGCCCCGAATAGTCAGATTGGTTATGCCGCTCATTTTACGGTAAAATACTTTATTATGTTCAACATTATACCAATCAAACAGAGTAAGAGTTATTGGTGCGGCCCAGCCAGCCTTAAAATGGTTCTGTCTTATTATCACCTTGACATTAGAGAGCGCGAACTGGCGCAAAAAACCCAGGCCAGTCCGATTCACGGCGTCAGCTCAACTAATTTAGTTAAAACCGCTACCGAATACGGCCTAAAGGGATTTATTAAAAGTGATGCCGAACTAAATGACATCAAACATTATGTTTTGGACAAACAGATTCCGGTAATTGTCGATTGGTTTCAAATTGACGATGGCCATTACTCGGTCGTTGTCGATATCAACGACAAATATATCTATCTACTTGATCCGTATGTCGGCCATCTGGTTAGTTTTAAAATCCATCATTTTTACCGTATCTGGTTTGATTTTCCTGGGCCTTATCTAGCCAAAAAAGAAGATTTGATTTTGCGCCAGATGATTGTGATTTCCAAAAAAATCAATAAATAATTCTTGACATTTTTAGCCGATTGTTTATTATTCACTTGATGCAAAATACTGATAAACCTGGCGGCGACGAAAAACTAACTAACGGCAACGGCAATAATTTGATTCTCCCCAAAAGCCTGAGCATTATCTACAGCGATGTCAAGCGTGAATACTTCCCTACCGAAGCTCAATATATTACCGAAAAAGATGCCAAGAAAAATGCCGAGGCTGTGGGTAGTTATGTTGAAAAACTCGGTGTCAAAGTCCGGCTGATTCCGGCTAACGTCGACCTTCCTCAACATTTGCGTCAGGATAAGCCGGAAATGGTCATGAACCTGGTCGATTCTGTTCGCGGCAACGAGTACTTGAGCTCAACTATTCCCGCTTTGCTGGAATTTTTGCAAATCCCCTACACCGGCACCAGTGTCTATGGTATGTCCTTGTGTTTTAATAAATTTCTAACCAAAAAAGTGTTTGAGCAAAATGGCATTCCGGTGCCTCGGTATCAGTTGTTCAATACTGCCACCGACTTACTCGAACCCACCTTGAGATTTCCACTTATTTCCAAGCTCAACGAAATTCACGGTTCGGTAGAAATTACCCAGGAGGCTGTCTCGGAAACCGAAAAACAATTGCGTGACCGGCTCAAATATTTAATCAGTACTTATAATCAGCAAGTACTGGTTGAGGAATTTGTGGTTGGTCGGGAAATCTCCGCTTATATTTTAGAGGGTGTTCACAAAAAAATTTATTTGGTCGAAAATATTTTTGCCGAATCCGATAATAAATATCAATTTGCCGATTTTCAGATGCAGTGGGTCGATACCGAAAGCAAAATTACCAATCAAAAGTTTTCCGATCCCCTGCTCAAAGAATATGTTCGTAAGGCTTTCGACATTGCCCGAATGTCTGATTACAGCAAATTCGATATCCGCCTGGATAATTCCGGCCGCTATTATTTCATCGATTCCAATGCCAATCCTTTTTTTGGCCCCCCCGAGATCGAGTGCCCCTTAACCAAAACTCTGGAAATGTACTCCATTAGTTTCCCGGAAATTCTCAAGAGATTAATTAATAATACCATGAGGGAGGCCCATGACATCTGAATTAGTCATTTATCTTTATAATGTTGTTGAGGATGAATGGTCTTTTATTTCCTCGCTCTCCAATCCGATTGAGCAGGCCCAAGAAATCGACAGTTCGCGTACTAGTGTCGATACTTATTTTTTGGGTTATGCCAATGGCCAAAACTTGTTGTTTGTTTCACCGATAAAAATTAGTTCCGATTTCCAGCGTTATACCAAAAATCTTACTAATTACAAAAATACACAGGTTGTCGTTCCTCAGGCTCACTCTCACTTGCTCTGTCTTGATCTGATAAATGACAAGCAAACTTTAGAGGCGCTCATCACTGAGGCCAAGAAATATCAAAAAATTACTCTCATCAGCTATGCTGCCACTCCGGAATTTTTCCAACTCAAGCAAGTTTTAATTAATAAAGACCTGAATATTTATTGTCCCGAAGCGCCGGAAATTGAAAGCGCCTGGACAGTTAATTTTTTTGGCAGCAAGAGTGGAATCCGTCAGTTGGCTCAGAAAAGTGCGGCCGTAGAACCGGACTTTACCATGCCAGAGGGAGTAATCGTTGTGGGCATTTATAATGCGGCCAAAATCGCCGCCAATAAGTACATCAAGCAAAAAGGAGTGGTGATCAAGACCAATAAAGGCAGCAGCGGCAATGGTTTGCTTATTTTCCGCGAGAACGATTTGCCCAATGATTATCTAAGTTGTGAGCAAAAGCTGACTGAAATATTAAAATCCGAACCCTATTGGGAGCGCTTCCCGATAATTGTCGAGGATTTGATCAGTATTAATTATGGTGTGGCCAATGGCTATCCCAATGTCGAATTTAAAATCCACAAAAGCGGTCGCATTGAGATGCTTTATTACTGCTCACTTGCCGTCACCAAGGACGGTGCTTTTCTGGGAATTGACATTCATGAAGACATTATCAACGATCGGCTGTCCACTATGATTGTTGATACCGGTTATTTTGTGGCCGAACGACTAGCCGCCGAGGGTTACCGCGGCTATTTTGACATTGATATGATTGCCGGTAAAAATAACAAAATCTACGTCTGCGAAACCAACACCAGAAATACCGGCGGCACTGATATTTACAAGCTGGTGTTGCGATTGATCGGCAAAGAATTTATGGATGAGCGCTATATTTTAAGCCGTACTCATTACCATTTGGCCAAAGCTGTCCGCTTTGAGGAAATTCTCTCCAGTCTCAAATCATTGCTTTACAACCGCCGAAACAAAGAAGGCCTGATCATTAATTCGGCCAGCCGCCTCAAACAGCAGGAACTGATTTACACTATTATCGGCAAGAATAAACGCCGCGCGTACCAAACGGAACAGGAAGTGTTCAAGATCCTAAAGTCGCTTAATTAATTCAGAAACCCACCCAAGGCTTTTTTAAGTGCCTCAGAATAACTCGTGACCTCATCATGACTGTTGCCAAAAATCGCCGGAACCAGAATTTTCTCCGACAACATATCAGGGTTAACAATGACAATCCCCTTTGTCTGACCAGGCTTCAACATTAACGGTTCGATTTTGGCTTTCAGTTCCTGATAAGATAAGGCCTGCTTTAATTTCAAATCCAAGCTCATTAAATAATATTTATCCCAGTAGCCCTCTCCCAATAAGGCCTCTGCCAGTTCATGCAAGTGTGTCCCGCCGGTCCGCCTAAGATTAGCCTCCACCGCAAAAGCACGACCCTCTTTATCCACAACCATGTCGATGTCAAAACAGCCACGATAGCCCTTATCAGATAAAACTTTACCCAAGGCCATTCCGGCTTGCTTTGCCGCTTGCATTTGTGGAGATTTTAAAAGCTCCGGATGAATATAGACGCCAATAAATTTCTTGCCCTGCTCCAAAATCTGCTCGCAAGGATAGGAAAAGTCAACTTGGCCAGTTTCATTAATAAACAACTCCACGTTCGGACTGCCTCCAAATTTGCTGGAATCAGGCTCAATCAGCGCCTCCACTATCACTGCCGGCTCCTGCCACAAGGTTTCGGTCAAACGACTTTTTAGTTGCTGTAAAAAAGTGGTTTTATCTGAAGCAAAGTCTGCGACTCTGTTTAAAACAATTCCCATCCCCTGCACGCCACGGTTGTACTTAATAACAAAACTACGATTATGGCTCCGAAACCACCAAGCCGCTTCAAGAGCTTCCTTTAAATCACCACAGATATAACCCTCAGGAATATTAATATCAGTCCGAAAATCATCAAGCACTCCTGACCATAAGTGCCGAAACCCACGCTTGGTATTGTAGTAATTAAGGATAAATTCGTCGCTTCCGGCAATCAGCTCCGGCGTCTTAAAATCCAGCTTTTCTTGTCGCAAAGATTCCACCAATTGATGAAACTCCGGCGTTGAGCGATACTGAATCAAGGCAATGCCCGGATTTTGCTTTATTAAAGTTATTAGTTGTTTTCTTAAATCTAAATTATTAACAATATCCAAACTGATGCTGGGATTAGGCTTGGATGGAAACAGGTTCAATACATTTTGCCAACCGGTAATTTGCTTAAGATCACTTAAATATTCTGGATTGATCGGATAAGAAGTTATAATTGCCTTATTGTCGGCTCCATATAAAACAGCTCGATTGGCTTCCAAAAAATCATAACGATACCAGTTTAGTTTTTCCTGCTCCGGCAGTTGATCATAACCACGGTAATAGCTTTCCAAAACGTTAGAGATGTAAACTGTCTGAAACTTCATACTAGAAGAATGTAAAGTTTTTGTGTTAAAATGTCAAGAGTGCGGGTGTGGTTCAATGGTAGAACGAATCCCTTCCAAGGATTAGACGAGGGTTCGATTCCCTTCACCCGCTCATGGAATTGTCACCGGAGACTACCCAAATTGTACTAGAATCGGTTAAATGTCTATCAATTTCTATTCTCGGATACATAGGTCTTCTCGCCGGTATGGAATTAGGAGGTAGGATTGTCGGTTACCCTGGTAGAGGCTTAGAAACTCACGAACAAATTATGAAAACTATTAAATCAGCTTTTAAAAAAAATCGGACCTAAATAAAATCTAGAAGAATAGGAATTTCTGTCACTCCACCAACTTCTTTCATAAAATGTCCTTTATTGTGTTCAACTATAATTCTTGCTCCCAACTTCTGTTGATATGCTGATTTATTCTGATCTAAAGGAACCCAGGGATCGTTATCCGAAAAAAGAGCGATAAAAATATTTGCTAGACGCTTTACTTTTTTATAATCTATGGGTGTTTCATACCATGGCTTTATAATTTCATGATCTTCGGGAAGCGGTAAAGCTTCTTCGCTCAATACCTCCCAGCCTGCGACAAGAATCACTTTATCTACTTTTTCATTTTGTTGATCCAAGTATCTTAAAATTGCCTGACAGCCCATTGAATGGCCAATCAGGATATCGCTTGACTCTAGCTGGCCAATAATTTTTTTAATTTTTTGTAGCCAGTCTGCCATCACAGGATAATCTGGATTGGGCATCATGAGGGCAGAGGCCTTATACCCTCTTTTTTTAAGCTCTTCTAATGCCCAAGGAAACCAATCCTTGTTATTTCTCCCTGTCCAACCATGAATAATAAAGGCTCGTTTTCCTTTCATAAACTATATTTTACATCTTAGAACCTTCTGAAGTTAGATAAACCTATTCTGGCGATGTTTTCCCTTGACTATTGAATTTGGGCTCGGTATACTTGTGTTTGCTCTGGTTATTTGTGCGAACTGGAACCACCTCTTCCCATTCCGAACAGAGTCGTGAAACGGTTAGAGCGCCAACGATACTACGGGTTAACGCCCAATGGAAAATAGGTCATAGCCAGGGCATTTTTTGTGCCTATAAAATCACCGGAATTACTTCAGGCGCACGCTCATAACGGGTATTGATAAAACTGCTCAACTGATTGGTCAGTGCCTCAGCCAAAGATTTGTCTGATTTGGTCTGATTAATAATCCGATTAGCTAGGGCTTCCAAATCTTTATAAAAAGCCTGCTCATTATAAATAAAGCCTTTGGAAATCAGCTTTACTGATTTGTCCTTTACAATCACTACCAAAACGCCTTCTTTACCCAGACTCTGGCGTTCCTTAAGAATGGTTTCGCCCACATCCCCTACCGATCGGCCATCAACTAACATATCTCTCAATAGAATCTTTTTGTCAGTATGAACTTTGCCAGCCTCCAAAACCAATGGCTCACCATCGTGCAAGCGAATAATATCGGTTTCTTTGTAGCCCAGATCCTGCATCACGTTGGCATAAGCACGGCCGTGTTTGACAGTCGTCCCAATAGGTACCAAGTACTGTGGCCGGGTTAGCCTCACCAGCAACCGATGATCGCCCTGTGAGCCGTGACCTGAGGTATGAAGCTGATCTCGGATGGCGGTATAAATCACCTCTGCCCCAAGTTCAATCAAGCCCTCAATCACCTCTTGTACATGGGCCTCGTTGCCCGGAATCGGATCGGCTGAAAATAAAATCCGATCCAAGTGCTGCACCCGAATAAAAGGGTGCTTGTTGCTCGAGATCTTATCCAATGCCGAATTAAACTCACCCTGAGAACCGGTAAGAATCACACACACGCTTTTGGGCGGTAGTTTTTTTGCCTGGTCTTCGCCTATCACATGCTCACGATTAAGGCGGATATAGTTTTCGTTAATGGCTATCTCCATATTACGCTTCATGGTGCGACCGACAAAGCAAAGCTTACGGTTGAATTTCAGCGCCGCCTCCACGCACTGCTTGATCCGGGAAATATTGGAGGCAAAAGTGGTCATAAAAAACCGGCCCTTGGTCCGGCGCATTTCTTCTTCAAAAGTACTCCCCACAATCGCCTCGGAAAGAGTAAAGCCCTCGCGCTCGGCGCCTAAGGCATCTGAGAGAAGAACCTTAATGCCGCTTTCGCCAGCCCGATTGATTTCATTAAAGTCCGGCGGCGCTCCGTAGACCGGAGTCAAATCGAATTTGAAGTCTGAGCCGTGATAAACATTACCGGCCGGAGTTTGAATCAGAATATGGGTCGTGTCCGGAATCGAGTGGGTCATATGAATATAACGCGCTTTAAAAGCTCCAAACTGGTAATCCTGATGGAACTTGATCTGATTGATCTTGGCTTCTTTGAGGTTGAGTTCCTTGAGTTTTTCCTCAATCAGCAAAGCCGCCAGCTTGGGAGCAAAAACCGGCGGAAACCCGAGTTGTGGCAAAATAAAAGGCGTGGCGCCGATATGATCATCATGTCCATGAGTGATCAACAGCGCTCTAATTAAATGCTTTTTGTCTTTTAAATAACTGGTGTCAGGAATGACAAAATCAACACCCAAATTGGATAACTCAGACACAAAACCGACACCGCAGTCTACCAGCAGAATATCTTTAATCTGGCCCTGGTCCCACAGTTCATAAACGAACATATTTTTAGTAACATTGGATTGTCCCCCAAAAGGAATAATTCTTAATTTCATATTTTTATTGTAACAATTTTTAATATTTAGAACAGTTTTAAGACTTTGTCCAGGTCACCGGTAATAATCCGGTCAAGATTGTGAAAACTTTTGTTGAGCCGATGGTCAGTGAGCCGGTTTTGCGGAAAATTATAAGTCCGGATTTTTTCGGATCGCTCACCATGGCCGGCTGAGGCAGTAAAAGCCGAAATCACTCCCTGCCGCTTGTCTGCTTCAATCTGTTCCAGTCGCCCCATTAATAAGGACAAAGCAATTTGCCTATTCTGAAACTGATTGCGTTCTCTGGAACAAGTCACCACCACACCAGAAGGCTTATGTGTCAAACGAACCGCCGTACTGACTTTATTGACGTTTTGGCCACCATGACCGCCACTACGGTAAAACTGCCAGTCCAAATCAGACGGATTAATCTTAATTTCATATTCGCTCACTTCAGGCGAAACCAAGACCAAAGCGGCTGATGTGTGAACCCGGCCATAGCGCTCAGTTGTTGGCACTCGCTGCACGCGGTGCACGCCGGTTTCGTTTTTTAGCAACAAAAAACAATTATCACCCTTGATTCTCATCAAATCATCCTCCAGCATGCTGCTTTGCCAGCTCTTTTTTTCGCAATATTTGCGATACATATTGAGCAGGTCGTCGGCCCAAATCTTGGCCTCTTCTCCACCCACTCCGGGTTTAACTTCCAACAAACAAACAGAGTTATTCATAACTAGATTATATAATTTTTACAAAAAGAGTGGTTTTTAGGCAGACAACAGATCCTTAAGAGTTTTTTGTTGATAGGCTTTTTTATCACTGGCTTTTTTGGATTGTTCTTTACGCTTAGCCAAATAAGCTTTGGCAAAGGTTTGCTTGGCCATAAACTTCTCTACCTGGCCCTTGGTGTCCACAAAACGCTCTTCACCGGTAAACAGAGGGTGACATTTATAACAAGTCTCGACAAAGATTTTTTGTTTGGTTGATCCTACTTTAAAAGTATTACCACAGGCACAGCTAACTTCGGCTTGGTAATATTGAGGATGAATTTTAGCTTTCATAGAATTACTAATTATATTACAAAATCTGGCAATACACAACCCCGGCTATTCGTATTGCCCAAGAACAACGGTTTTCTCTGATTTTTGGCCCTGATCCCAAACTTCCAAGATCAATTGATCACCGACCTCGTGTTCTTTAATCAGATTGGTAATGTCGTTTTCTTTGGTAATTTTTTGACCATCAATCCTGCTGATTACCTGTCCCGGCTTGAGTCCGGCTTTGGCTGCATTGCTGTCTTCAACTACCTCCACAATATAAGCACCTTGAGCCAAATCATTCATTACCGCTGTTTCTTTATCCAGCACTTTGTATCTGATGCCCAAAAACGGCCGGCTGATTTTGCCGCCTGACGCCTGATAATTAGCCAGTAGCTCCCTGATCACATTGGCCGGAATGGCAAAGCCAATATTCTGCCCCTCCTGAGATACAGCCGTATTAATGCCAATTACCTCACCACTGGAATTAAGAAGCGGCCCGCCGGAGTTACCGGGATTTATGGCCGCGTCGGTTTGAATCACATTATCCAGCCTCTCGACAAAGCTTTCAAGCGGACTGCCGGCCGTAATGCCACGGCCCAAACCGGAAATAATCCCGCTGGTCACGGTATTACGAAATTCTCCCAATGGAGTGCCAATCGCAATCGCAATCTGGCCCAGAGTAAGATTGTCAGAATCTGCCAAGGTCAAAGCCGGCAAAGAGCTGGCGTCAATTTTTATAATCGCCAGGTCGTTTAATGGATCGCGCAAAATCTGTTTGGTTTGATAAACTTTTTCGTCATTAGTAATGATTTTATAAGTGGCATCAGTGTCGACCACCACGTGTTTATTGGTCACAATCAGGCCGTCTTGGCTCACAATAAAACCTGAACCAATACTCTGCTCTAGTGTTTCCTCAGTCCCGGGCTGAAGCTCAAGCGGACTATAGGGATCAAAAGGATTGAACTGCCAAACGTCAGCGCTGGTCGTGGTTTTTTTAATCTGAACCGTGACTACTGAGGGCAGGGCTTTTTCCACAGCGTTAATTACCAAAGATTCTTCACTAATAACTTTGGTCTTGTTGGTTGTGGGTTTTTGATTCGGAGCAATTTGGGGCAAATAGCGCTTGTTGATGCCTATGACCACCAAAACAATAATAATCGCCGTTAAGAGCACGATTTTTTTCATTTTTATGGTATTAAAATATTAATCGCTTTTTGCAGTTGTGTGTCGGTTTTGTCCTCCAGAGTGTTACCGTCCTCCAGCTTAATCTCAATGTCAAAATCCGGCTCAATCCCTTTGCTGTTGATCCAGTCGCCTTTTGGCAGGATCCATTTAGCAATGGTAAGATGCAATCCGGTATTGTTTGTCAAATCCAGGGCTTCTTGCACCGAGCCCTTACCAAAGCTTTTGCGGCCAACTAGTTCGGCCCGATCATAATCACGCAAGGCGCCGGCAAAAATTTCCGATGCCGAGGCTGAACCTTCATTAATCAAAATCACGACCGGAATATCCAGCAACTGGCCGGTACGAGCCACTTTATATTCTTTGGCCGGTCTGTCGGCATACTCTTGCTTGATTACCAAGGAATTTATGGGCAAAAATTCAGAGGCCAAATAAACAGCCGCATCCAAATAGCCACCCGGATTACTCCGAACATCAATAATTAAGCCATTAATGGCTTTATTTTGCCATTTGGCCTTAACCTCAGCCACGGCCCTGTCCCATTCCCGAACGGTGTTGTCGCCAAAATTAGAAACCTTGATCATAGCCGCTTTGGAACAGTTTTTAGAACAGTTGGCGCGGGATTTATAGCTCAATTTGACCGATTCAATTTTAATCTGGTCACGCTTGATTTTGATTTCAAAATCCTGATTGTTTCTAAAAAGGGTCAATTTAACTATGGTGTCTTTTTCGCCACGAATTTTGTCCACGGTCTGGGTAAGCGTCCAATTTTGAGTGGGCTGATCATCAACAGCCAAGATAATATCACCGGACCGTACTCCGGCCGCTTTGGCTGGTGAATTTTCCAAAGGCGTCACTACCATAATCTGATTGTTCTTCATACCCAGTTCAGCCCCGATTCCTTCATACTTGCCGCCTAAATCATCCTTGCTTTGCTGATTTTCCTCAGGCGTCATAAAATATGAGTACGGATCCTCCAAACTTGCTACCAGTCCCTTGATCGCTCCATAGATCATCTGTTTGGGTTTCACCTTGCTCTGGTCGGCATATTTCTGCTCGATAAGAGCCCACACCGACCAAAAAAGGGCCATATTTTCAGGCTCCTGACTTGGCTTCAGGCTAGTAACCGAGGTGGTGGAATTAGCTGTTTTAGCTTGTTGTTTGGTTTTATACTCGCCCAATCGATAACCGGCCGCAAATACCAAAAATGTAACTGCCAAGATAAGCAATAAACTAGAGAATCGCTGCAGCTTTTTGTCTTGTATTTCGTTTTCAGTCATTATCGTTAAGGATTAAAAAAATAGATAAATTTATTCGCACTTAAGTATAAACATAATTGCCATTTTTTGGCAAAAAGATTTTTCCAATCGGCTTTGTTGGCCAATAATAAGAGCGGCAGAGAAAGGTCGCGATAGCTAGCCTCATAACTAACAATGGCAATTGGGCCCAGCGCGGCAATTTTGGCTTGATCCATAATATCCAAATCTTGAGTAATTACTATTCTTGTTTCACAAGTTTCCAAGCTGATTTGTGAAGGTGAATGAATATAAGAGCAATAGCCACCGAAATTAGTGTCCAAACTGTTTTGCACCGGTATCTCAACGCCGTCACTGACCTTAAAATACCAGTGGCCTTTGTCTTTTTTCACACAAGTGGCTTTGATGGCAAAAGGAACATTAGTGATCTGGCTGATTGCCAAAGTCAGAGTGCCTTCTTCGTGGTTAATGCCACGGACTTCGGCACTATGAGGAGCTTTCAAATCTTTGCTTCCCAATAGGCCTTTTTTTTGAGCCAAAAGCTGTCCTTTCTTAACCATCTCGCCTAAATTGACTTTCAGATGTTTAAAAATGGCTTTGGGTTCAATTGCCAGCTCAACCGCAAGGTCAATTATCGCTTCAGTTTCGGTTTGTTCCTTAAGACTTTTTTTACCCCAATCAACTACCTCGCCTTCTTTGAATTTGGTCCCTTTAGGCAAAACACTTTCCGGAATTGTGAATGTAAAAGCCATTCAATCATTATATAAAATCTCGATATAATGGCAATTGTGAATTAAACGTACCACCTGTTCGATTTTTGTCTGAGTTCACGTATTTCCTGTTGGGTAAGACGCCTGCTCTCTTTTAGATTGGCTTCTATTAATTGTACTTCTAAAGCAGAAAGTATTTTTTCTGGAGCCTGATCATTATCTTTGGCTCCTATAGCAGCAATCAGCTTCTCGACATGCTGATGTATATTAAGCTGCTGACCACTCAGTTTATGGACTAATTTATCCAGTAATGAAAAACCAAATATAGAAACGCCATTCCTCTTAATCGGATAAATTAAGTCTGAGTAAATCAAAAAGTCTATACAGTCTGGTCTTAATAAATATTGATTAAGTAACTCAAGTAGTCGTCGTGCAAAATCTTTTAATAATAAATAATAATTCTCTCTTCTTTCCTTATCACTTGGTTCTTTTTGTTTCTGAATATAATAATCAATATGAGTTAATAAAATGTCTTCTCTTTGGTTTTTCGTTAGTGATTTTTCTGGCTTACTTAAATCTGACCAGGTAACAGCGGCATGCAAAAAATATTTATCCAAAACCTTTTTGATATGGTCAACACCCAAACAGTTATTAATATCTATAATTGTTTGGCTGAAAAGCTCTCTGATTATTTCCATATCCAATGGATCAATCTGGGTAAGTATCTCGGATTTAATAAATCCATTTCTAAAATAATTTGGTGATAGATAGTAGCCAACTTCACACAGCTTGTAAGTAAGCGCTACAGTATCAATTCGATCTCCTTGTGGTAAAAATTTTTCTGGAAGCATCCAATATTATAGGATATGAAGTTGATAATTACAAGATTAGAGAAGAAAACTGCCGTGCTGATAAATGATTTTGGTTTGACCGTTTTTCAAAATCGCCTCTACCCGCCGATCCTGTTTGGCAATAATGTCGGTGTGCTCGGCTGAATCGTTGTAACCAAGTTTATTCCAATCGGCTGTTTTCATGGTTTTGGGATTACCTCGGAAACAGTCATGATAAGAAGAGCCAAGCGCCAAATGAGTGTTGCCAAACCGGCCGCCGAAATTTTCGTCGTAAAGGGTATTAGCCATAAATTTGTTGATTTGGGAAAAGCGCTTGTCCGTAAGCGAAAACTCACCCACCCGATCAGCGTTTTTTTGTTTGATAATCTGCTCAAGCAACGTCTGATTTTTATTGGCCCGAGCTTTAATCACCTTGCCATTTTTAAATTCCAGATAAATTCCGTCAATGACATTGCCATATCGATAAAGCGGAAAATCAAAATAAATATGGCCATTGGTGCCGCGCCAATCCGGTGAAGTAAAAATCTCAAAACTAGGAATATTGCGGCCGCTGCCGCCAATCCAGGCGCGTTTGTCACCTAAAACATAAGTTAAATCCGTATTTTTGGCCAACACTCTGATTTTGCCTATTGGCAATTGATTGAGTTTAGTAATAATCCGCTTGGTCTGATCAAAAATCTGCTGCCATTTGGCCATCGGCTCATCTTCATTCAGATAGCAGGCTTTTTTTATCTGTTGCCAATATTGCCCTATTGTCAAACCCGCCTGCTTGGCCATGCCGGCCGTGCCATACAAAGCCAAAGTCCAGGTGAGCTTGCCCTGATCTTCTTTGTCTGTCAGCCATTGTTTGAGCGGTTTTTTGGCCGCGTTTACCAGTGCAATTTTGGTTGGACTGATTTCTTTGAGATAAAGCGGATCCTCATCGGCGATCAAATACAGCCGGTGATCAATTGTTTTTACCAGTGCCCGCGAATATTGTTTTGGGAAAAACTGCAGCTGCGATTTTGAAGCTTGGTGATAAAAAACTTTGTCAAAATCTTCCTCGTGCTGGCGAACTACGGAATGGGCTCCTTTTTCCAAAATTCGCTGATACACCGCCATCGCCAAGGGTTTGGCCGGTTGATCATATTGGAGCAAAATGACGTCATTTTTTTTAATTCCCTGTCCAGAACCCAAGGCAAAATCAATCAGTACCTGACTATAACGTTTGAGGATTCTAGCACTGGGAAGATAGTCAGCGTTAACCATTACTGGAGAATTAGATACTCGTCAATCGAATAATCACCCTTAGTGCCGGAGAGAATAGCGAAAATCCGTTGCCCAATCGCCAGCTTAGAAAAACCGGCCTTTTCAATTTTTTGTGATTTGAGATTATAAAGATTTTGAATGGTAGACAGCTGAATATCGGCGCCGAATGAACTCTTGTCAAAATCAATAATCGTCACTTCGTAATTGTCCTCATCAATATTGGAAACTTTACCGGCGGCAACAGTGAGGGCCGGCTCCTGATAAACAGTGTAACTAATCTGATCGCCACCAATGTCACTGACAAAAGCAGTAACCCGCTCGCCTTTTTGTAGATCGGCAAAAGAAATTGTTTCCAAATCATAACCGCTAACGTTAAAAAAGTTGGTGATTTCCGGCTCCACCGTGACTTTGATTGAGTCTGTGCCAATTCCCAGGGTCAAACTCTTTTCCCCAATGGCCTTGATTGGGCCGCTAATCACTCGCTTAGGATTATTACGCAGTTGCAATACTTTTTCCTCTAATTTTTGTTTTAAAACATCGGCTTCATCCGTTGCCTCTGACTGGTCCGAGCTAACATCAATATTTTGAGTCTGCAAATAGTAAAGTTTCAAGACTTTAAGCTGCTCTTTTTCGCCGTTAAGTTCAAATAAGGCAATTTCGTTAAGGCCGGGTTTGAGCTGTAATTCTTGTTTAAACTGATTACCACGGATTGTGATCGGTCGAATTTCAAGTTGATCGGCGATCAGCAAATTGCTGTTTTTATCTGCCTGACCTTGAATAACAAGAATCTTGTTGGTTAAAAGTGCGCCGTTAACCGGTAATTTATCAAATTGAGCCAATTTAGTCGATTTGTCAGTTGTGCGGGGAGTGAGGTTGGCCGTATTAAAAGTCTGTGGCTTATTAGAAGGGCCCTTAGGAATGGTTCTGAAATTACTGAAATAAATCGCTCCAAATAATCCAAGCGCTACACCAATAATAATTGCCACAATCGCTTCTTTATTCATTGCAATAGGTATTATACCATTCTAAGTCAGATTTGTTTCAGGTTTTGGATAGTGGCAACCTGCCCGGCCGAATAAATTTTGGTAAAACCCAAACGCTTGGCTTCTTTGGTAATTAAAGCCAAAGTGTTGGTTTTGCGGACATTGCCCAGCAGTCCCAGCTCGCCAATGAAAAGATGTTTGGGATCAAAGGCTTTGGCGGTCAGGCTAGAATAGAGTGCTACCGCCACTCCCAGATCAGCCAAAGTGTCTTTTATTTTTAAACCGCCTGAAACATTAACATAGATGTCAAATTTATCAACGGCCAGCCTAAGATATTTTTTAAGAATCGCCAAAATCAATTCCAGCCGTTTTTGATCCACACCCTTGGCCACTCTCTTTGGAAAAGCCAATGAAGAGGACACCACCAACGTTTCCACGGTTGCAAAAACCACCCGAACCCCTTGCCGAACTGCCACCGACGCTTTACCCACGGCTTTGTCTGCCCACTCGAGGAAAAATTCGCTCGGATTAAGAACCTCGGCCATACCGGTTTGGGTCATTTCAAAAAAACCCACCTCCTCAGTTGGTCCAAAACGATTCTTGAATGATCGCAAAATTCTAAGATTGCTGGTTTGTTCACCTTCCAGAAATAAGACACAGTCAACCATGTGTTCCAAAAATTTCGGCCCGGCAATCTCCCCTTCTTTGGTAATGTGACCAATCACCAAAGACGTCAGTTTATTTTGCTTACTGAAATTGACGATTTTTAACAGCACTTCTTTGGCTTGACTCACCGAACCGGGCAAGCCCGGACTGTTGGCAGCAAACAGACCCTGAAGCGAATCAAATACCAATAAATTAATTTTGTTTTTGGCAATCAAAGCCGAAAGGCCTTCTAGAATACTGTCGATGTCTTTTTGGGAAGAAAAAAAAATGCTGTCGGTTTTGATATTAAGGCGTCGGCAGCGGCCCTCCACTTGATGGCCAGCCTCCTCTGACGAAATATAAGCGACCTTATTGTCACTGGCAAGCGCTTGTTTGGAAAGCACGGTGATTAATAATGTGCTCTTGCCTACTCCGGGCTCGCCGCTCAAAAGAATAACCTCGTCGCGAACAAACCCACCGCCCAGCACCCGATCTAGTTCGGCTAAACCCGAACTCAGGCGGCTGCTGTCTGGGGTATTTTTGGCAAACTGTTTGAGTTGCGCAAACTCCGCCTTCCCCGACGTTGTTCCATTTGTTCCATTTCGGGAATGGAACGGATTGATAGAAGGCTCTTTAAACTCTTTTAAAGTATTCCATTCCTGGCATTCCGGGCACTTACCAAACCAGGAAGCAAATGATGAGCCGCAATTGTCACATACAAATGACGTGCTCGCTTTTTTGCCGACTTTCATCTTAGGGGTTATTTTAGCAAAAATGAAAAGCCGTATGTATGATTAAAATTGCTGTGGTACCCTGGAGAAAGGGCACCACAGCCTAAGTTCTTCTACTCCTTTTCGGGAGGAGAAGATTAACGACGCATGGGGATGTTCATAAGATTCATAACAATCCCCAAGACAAACCCCCATAAAGGGGCCGTCCAGAGGAAGCCTAAGGTCTCGGATCCTGTCAGGATCCAAGACACAATGAGCAAGGCTGCGAGCCACACGAGTGCGGCGGCACAGCCATTACGTGAGTCGCCTATATATCTGGTTATCAAGGCGATAACCAGTATAGAAGCGACCTCCAACAACCAGTTCATTTTTGCCTCCTTTCTTTCCGCCCACCTGAATGGAGCAGAATATTCCCTCCTCCATAGTCATGAGAACTATGGGATCATGGGGATTTTTCCCAGACCATATCAGGGACTCGAGCTTTCTCCCGCTCGAATATGATATTCTGGGAAGGTTGTTCCAGAAAGAACTAAGGCCGGGATTATCATTCCGGCTTTAGTTCTTTCTGAAAACAGAAAGCTCTACATACATACGGCTTATTAAAGAACTATAAACTTGGCTTTTTGGCAGCAAATGCCAATCGCTAGTTTAATAGACAGATAATTATACTATAGGATTGTCTAGAAAGCAAGTTAGTTAATTGGCGGAGCGAGTGGATCTTTTGGAGTTGGATTTAAACAAGTATCTTAACAAATCGCTGGTGGTAATTATGTTCAGGGGTTGAAAGCGATTTTTCATCACAATCACACTGCCGATCTCTTTATCCAAAATCAATTTAATAACTTCACTGATCTTCTGCTCTGGTGCCACCTGAATGGTAACGGTTTTAAGAACGTGTTTGATTGTGTATTTGGCCAATTGATTCACCGGCTCTCCCCGATCAAAAAAGCCCATCCGCTCCTTGGGCTCATTAAACAAAGGCAACAGATCAAACAATGAAACAATGCCTTGCAGATTGTTCTCCTGATTGACAATCACAATTTTTGAAAGCTTGGAGCGCTGAAAAAACCGCAACACTTCTTCAAAACTACTGTTTAGATTAATGCTTTGTAAATGGTGTTTGTTATCGACTAAGTCGCTTACTGCTCTGGTTGCCTTGGCATTGTTTAACTGAGAGCGCAGCACTCGTCTGGCCGTCACTATTCCTAGCATTTGGTTAGCCGAATCCAACACCGGCAAGTAATGAACCTTAGATTCCAGCATCAAGCGGGCAATTTCTTCAATCTTGGTGTCTAAATTTAATTTAGGTGGCGAAAAAAGACACTTTTTAAGTTTGGCAGACACAGGATAGTTCCGTTTGGTTAAGGTAAAATACGAATTAATCAAACCCAGATATTGTCCCTGCTCAGTTACCATGACAGCGTCGTGGCTGCTTTTGAATTTGCTAATTGCTTCAGCCAGCTTGTCGTCGGGAGAGAGAGAAATAATTCCTTGAGTTTTTAAAATGTCTTTGGCAGTTATACCTCTGTTCGGTTGAGATTTAGCTTTCATAAACTACATAAGGTAGCAGTGCTAATACCCTTGCTTTTTTGATTTCCAAAGCCAGCTTTCGCTGGTGTTTGGAACAGATTCCGGAGCGTTCGCGAGACACAATTTTGCCGCGAACAGTCAGATATTTTTTAAGATGTTCGTAATCTTTATAACTAGGATTGGCTTTGCCTCGGCAATAAAAACAATGGTTAATCATTTTTAAAAAGGAATCTCATCCTCAGAAACTTCTTCATTATCCGAAGCCTCAGGTTCTGGAGCCGCCTCTTTGATTGGCTTTTCGGCTTTAGCTGGTTTTTCAATTTTTTTCTTAACCGGTTTGTCTTTGTCTACTACTACTTCCTCAACAGGGACTTCACTGTTTTCTTCACCGCTTGCTTTGGCGCCGGTAGACTTACCCGACAAGACAATCATGTTGTCCATCACGATCTCGGTGATATTACGTTGCACGCCGTCTTTGCCTTCAAAGCTGCGATAGACAATGCGGCCCTCAACATAAACCTTACTGCCCTTAACCAATAGCTGACTGCAAAGTTCGGCCAGCTTGCTCCAGGCAATAATGCGATGGTATTGGACTTCTTCTTTACGTTCGCCTTGAGCGGTAGTCCAGTCACGGTTAGTGGCCAAGCCAAATTGGGAAACAGCCGTGCCTTGGGGAGTGTAACGCAGTTCAGGATCACGGGTCAAATTACCAATTAAAGTAACTTTGTTAAGACTTCTGGAAGCCATATTACTTGGTTTTTTCAGCCGGAGCTGGAATTTTTAATAGCATATAGCGCAAGAGTTTGGTTTCAAAGTTAAACAAACGGTGGAGCTCTTTAATTTTGGCCTGATCAATAGCAATCTGCCAAAATAAATACTGGCCAAGATTGGTTTTCTTGATTGGATACGCCATTTTTTTTACTCCCCAATCCTCTTCTTTTAAGAGTTTGGCTTTCACAGTCGTTAAGATTTTATTGAGGTTGGATCTCAGGCTTGAGAGAGCTGACTTCTCGAGATTTCCTGGCAAAACCAACACTAATTCGTAATTTACCATACTTGAACTCTAGTTTAGCACAGTGTTTTTGGGTTTGCAATTACCAAAATCAAAAATGAATAAAAGTCTCGGCAAGGAAGAACAGAAAATAAGCGCCCAACAATACTACCGCTTCCCAGCGATCAAAACGTTTGCGGCTTTGTGAAAAAAGGATAAATAAAGCAAACATTCCCACTAGCGCAACCAGTGACAATAGGTATTCTGGAAAAATTTCAATCCGGTAATCAGCGATAAGGCCGGTTGTACCAATAATTAAATTGGCGTTGGCAATTAACGAACCAAAAATATCGCCGTACAGCACATTAAACTCTCTCTTTCTAATTGAGTTAAGAGAAACAAACAGTTCAGGAAAACTGGTGCCTGGTGCCAAAATAAAAACGGCAATCAAAAAAGGCCGAACCGATAAACTTTCGGCCAAAAAAATGGCTGACTTGAGCAGAAAATGCGAACTGACAACCAAAACGACGACTGCCAAAAACAGAGTCAAAAGCGCCTGCTTAATGTGACCCTTACGAAACGATTTTTCCAAACGGACAAAAAAACTACGCAGCCCTTGCTGTTGCTTGGGGCGCTTATTAAACAGATACAAAGAATAGGTAGCAAACAAAAAGATTAAGAATAAACCGTCGATCCGGGACAGATGCCCGTCCAAAATCAGCAAAAACGGGAACAAAGAAGCAGTCAGCAAAAAAAAGATCGTGTTTAGACTAAAGTCTTCTTTATGGACAATCAGCTTGGAAGTCGTCAGCAAAATAGCCATGGGAAAGATCAACCCCAGATTAGAAATACTGGAACCGATGGAATTGCCAAAAGCGATGTTTGGCACTCCCTCCAAAGAAGAAGTGATGCCAATAAACAATTCAGGCAAAGCGCAAAACGCGCCGGCAAAAATGCTTGCCAAAAAAAATTTACTCAAAATACCGTCGTCGGCAATCGCTTTGATTGATTGAATCAGCCATTCCGAGGCTTTATACATCACAAAACACAACATCAATATCACAATGACATTCAAAAAGATCAGCATACTATCAGCATAGTATATCGCCTGGTTTTTGCAACCTCAGTTCGTGCTAAAAGGGCAGTTTTTTCTCAAAATCATCCGGGAAAAACCAAAGCTGAGTATCGGTAACTATCTCTTGAGTCCGGTGCCGATTGATCAAAAATAGTTGCCAACGTCTAAGGAGTTTCTCCATCCCCCTCGCCCCAACAAAGGGTTCCACCCTTTTTACTCTAGGATAGTTTGGCATTGGCGCTTGAGGAAATAATTCAGAAACCCATAAATTAGCTAAAAGTAGCTCTTCATAAGTTTCGTCTTTATTAACGATGGTTTTCAACTGCAAAATTTCGTGAGCCACGTATTGAGTCTGTTTACGCTTGGGAATTTTCAGATTGGCCTCGCTAAAAAATAGGTTGAGACATAATTTATTGCGGTAATTTTTGTCCTTTGGTTTTCGGCGAACCCCCAAAACCAAGGTAATTATAATCAGCCAAAATCGGGCCGTCCATAATTTGTTTGCTTTGGTAATTACAAAAAGATCGATGTCATCCTTTGGCTGAGCGTTCAACATTGAAACAGTGCCGGAAATCCCCAGATATTTGATCCAGGGCAAGCCGCCCAAAAATTTGAGCAGATGTATTTTCTGCTGAATTTTATTTCGGCTGATAGTTTGGCGTTTTAAGGTCCCGGCCAAAAGATACCGATTAGCTTTACTCACTACCCTGCCCTTGATGATTTGATACCCTGCAGGCAATTTTTTGGATTGGGAAAATCGCCGATACTCTCTTAAAGTCGGTACATACCTAAAAAAGGCAAAATATGTCAGCGGATTCATGCAAATACTTTGGGTTTAATCACAAACACTCCATCCTTATCCTCAACCAGATAGCCCTGGGCTTCAATTGTCTGCCGAATTAAGTCGGCTTGCTTATATTGTTTGTCCAGTCGTAATTGTTGCCTTTGTTTGGCCAAGTCAATAATTGATGCCGGAACTGTTACTTTCAGACTGTTTTTGATTTTCAGGCCCAGTACCTGATCAAAACTGAGTACGGTTGCCAAAATATCTTCGGCTTTGTTGGAAGAATTAACCGCTGTCCAAACCACGGCCAGCGCCTGAGGAATATTAAAGTCATCAGTAATTGCCTGTTCAAATTGCTTTTGATAGCTTTGGATTATTCTACCAGCCCGTAACACCCCCGGGGTGTACAGAATGGAAAGCAGATTTTGGTGAGCTTCCCTAGCCGCACCAAGCGCCTCCCAAGTAAAATTCTGCTGTGACCTGTAATGAGCTTGCAAAAACAAATAGCGAAGATCCAAAGCACTAAAGCCTTTATCCAAAATTTCCTGCAAAGAATAGCCAGTGCCTTCGGATTTGGCCATCTTGCGGTTGTTTACCAATAAATGCTCATTATGCAGCCAGTAATTGACAAATTTAACGCCGTTGGCCGCTTCACTTTGGGCAATCTCATTGGTATGATGAACCGGAATATGTTCCACTCCGCCCATGTGCAAATCCAGAGTATCACCCAAAAGCGCCTTGCTCATTACCGAACATTCCAAATGCCAACCCGGAAACCCCTCTCCCCAAGGACTTGGCCAGGTTTGTATAGCCTCAGCATGATCCCCTTTTTTAAAAAACCAAAGAGCAAAATCCTGTGCCTGACGCTTGTCTTTGTCAATCACCTGACCCTTACCTTCCCCAACTACCTGTGCCTCCAATTCTTGACCCGAAAGCTTGCTATAGCCGTCAAAACGGCTAATGTCATAATAAATCGCGAGTTCCGTTTGATAGGCATAGCCCTGACTAAGCAATTTTTCAATCATTTCTTGCATTGGTTTAATATACTGCGTGGCTCTGGGTTTGTGAGTCGGCTTAAGCAGATTAAGGGCTTTGGTGTCTTTTTCAAACTGAGCAATATATTTATCGGCAATTGAGCTTGGCGACAAGCCCTCGCGCTTCGCCCCTTTTTCCATTTTGTCCTCACCCTCGTCGTTATCTGAAACCAAATGGCCAACATCGGTGTAATTGCGCACCTGAATGACTTTATATTGTAAATATTCAAATGTACGGCGAACCAGATCGCCCATGGTCATGCCCCGAAGATTGCCAATATGCTGAGTCCAATATACGGTCGGGCCACAGTGATAAAAAGTCACTTGCCCGTGTTTAAGCGGCTTAAATTCTTCAAGCTTACGAGTAAGCGTATTATATATTTGCATCGTTTTATTTTAACCTAAATTATTGGCCCTTGCTCCCCCTAAATTCGGTCCGGTTGAGTTCTTGCGGTGTGGGCTGGCGTTTCCGCTTGGCCCCATGGCGCCAATCACCCCGGGCGCGGGCAGAACCAGTGGCTCCCAAAGCCGGAGCAGCTTGTCTCTGCTGCGATTGCTGCTGTTGTTTTTCCTGCCTTTCCTTCCAAGACTGATCATATATCGGCTTGGCCTGTTCTGACTGATCTTTTGACTGGCTAAATAATTGACTCAGCTTGGCTTGTACTTGCCTTAACTCTTGCTGATCGTTTTTTTCTAGTTGTTGTTTAGGATTAATTGAACTAAATTCGCCGATTTTGTTACTCACTGGCGGTTTGTCAGGGTCTTTATTCTTCAGCCATTCGTCTGCCCAATCTTTGTCTGGAGTTTTACTCGGACTTTTTACTTCCGGCCGCATCCCTATTAATTCTTTACCGGTTTCTTTCAACTCTCTTACGGTTTCAATACCAATCTCACGAGCCAAATTTTTTAATTGATTTCTGACGGCCGAATCACTTTTTGGTTTTTTAAAAAAAGCCATGATTGTTTTTAAATTAAACCTAACTTAATTTTGGCATCCTGGCTCATTCTATCCATACTCCAAGCCGGCTTAAAAGTGAGGTCAATTTTGACATTATCGATTTGTTTGAGCTCGCTAACTTTATTTTCAATGCTTTTTTGAATGGTTCCAAACAGCGGACAGCCAATAGTAGTCAGAGTCATGGTAATTTTCGCCTGGCCGTCTTTGATTTTAACCTTGTAAATCAACCCCAAATCAACGATAGAGATATTCAATTCTGGATCAGGGATTTCCGCCAGTTTTTGCCAAACCTGTTTTTCCAACAATGTCATACCACTATTCTACTAAATAATTCAGGTATAATACCCATAATGTTAATTGATAATGTCAAGGTAACGGTCGAGGGCGGTCGCGGCGGCAATGGCTGTGTCAGCTTTCACCGTGAGAAATTTGTACCCAAAGGCGGTCCGGATGGCGGCAATGGCGGCAATGGCGGCTCAGTTTATGTCATTGGCCAAAATAATATTTATCTGTTGAAAAAATTCCGCGAGCAACCTCTGGTCAAAGCGGAAAGCGGCCAGCCCGGCGCTAAAAATAAAAAACATGGCGCCAACGCGCCGGACTTGATCATCAAAGTGCCTCTTGGCACTCGGATCACCAATCTCTGGGATAATAGTCAGGTGGAAATTCTGGACGAGTCCAGCCGGTTTTTGCTGGCCAAAGGCGGAAAAGGCGGCTTCGGCAATTGGGAATTTCGTTCCCCTACTAATCAAACACCACGCCAGTTCGAACCCGGCCGGCCCGGGCAAAACACCAAATATCTTTTTGAGTTACAGCTGATTGCGGACATTGGCTTGATTGGCTTACCCAACGCCGGCAAGTCCACTTTGCTGAACGCACTCACCCAAGCTCAGGCCAAAACGGCCGATTATCCTTTTACCACACTCGAGCCCAATCTGGGAGCTTTTGATGATTACATTATTGCCGATATTCCCGGACTGATCGAAGGCGCTCATTTTGGCAAGGGTTTGGGTATCAGATTTCTCCGCCATGTGGAGCGAACCAAGCTGCTTGTTCATTGTCTGAGTTGTGAGTCAGAAAATTTGATCAAAGACTATCAGATTATTCGACAGGAATTAATCGCCTATAATCCCAAATTTGTTGATCGGCCGGAATTACTGATCCTTACCAAGGCTGATGTGCTGGATAAAAAAACTCAAACTAAATTAATAAATCAATTTATAAAACAAAATCTCAAACCACTTTTTGTTTCGGTTCTGTTAGAAGAAAGTCTCGAGGAACTAAAAGCCGTGATGAAGAAAATGGTTGGCTAAATTGAGCGGGATACGGGAGTTGAACCCGTTTCTTCACCTTGGGAAGGTGACGTTAGGCCGCTTAACTAATCCCGCGATTAGATACTGTTAAATATGGTGTTTTTTTATTCTATCAAACAATCTGTTAAACTGAGCAATAGTTAAATCAATACGAGCATATTAGAACAAATAGCGACCCGAATTTTCCAAATTACATTCGGAAAAAAACTTATAATTCATCCTTAAAAAAATGTTCAACACTCTTTCTTAATTCTTTATTGGATGAAAAAATCTTGATCAAATCAGGCACCGCTCTAGCGTATCTTTGAAGAAGTTGTAAATGCTCATCTATTTTTCCTTGTAATTCCTCCTGGCTATAGCGATTATAGCCTTCGGCAATCCAAGATCGGTAGTTTCGTACTTCTCCAATTAGGGAACCAACACTGTGTGCAATTCTATAGGAATAATCTGGATCTTTTGAAGTCATGGTGCCATTTTCGAGTTCCTCAACTGTGTGATAATGAAGAGGTAAGCCAGTTAGTATTTCACGCTCTTTTTCCACTACCATAATGTGGTACTAAATTACTAGATGACGAGGCCAATCTTTTCTTTCACCTCACTAACCTTTTTTCCTACTACCGGCCTAATTTGCTCCGCCTGCGCTTTCATTAGTTTCTTAAGTTCGGCCTTATCATTAACAAAAGTCTGATAGCGCTTTTGTATCGGTTTCAATAAATCAACAATTAATTCTGCCAATTCCTTTTTTAATTCTTTGTAACCACGGCCCTCAAAATGCTTTTCAATTTCAGCTAATGGTTGCGGTTTTAAGGCTCTGTAGATAGACAACAGATTATATAATCCAGGGCGACTCTGATCAAACCTAATCTCGGTTTGCGAATCAGTCACGGCTGATCCAATCTTCTTGGCAACAATGTCCGGGCTGTCTAGTAAAAAAATAGTGGCGTTCTGATTAGGATCGCTTTTACTCATTTTTTGATCAGGCTGTTGCAAACTCATAATTCTGGCAGTCTCTTTGAGCAACAACCCCTTGGGCAGTTTAAACACCGGGCCATACTGATGATTAAAACGTTCAGCAATATCTCTGGCCAGCTCAATATGTTGAATTTGATCCTCGCCCACCGGCACTTGGTCGGTATCATAAAGAAGAATGTCGGCGGCCATCAAAACCGGATAGTCGTAGAGCCCTGCCGAGATAAAGTTTTTTTGCTTTTCAGACTTCTCTTTGTACTGCGTCATTCTCGACAGCTGGCCCACCGAAGTATAGCAGTTTAGCAGCCAAGCAAGTTCAGTATGTTCAGGCACCTGTGATTGTACAAAAAGCTTAGACAATTTAGTATCTATGCCAATTGACAACAATAAAGCATAACTTGCATAAGTTGCCTCAGTGAGCGCTTGTTTTGGTTGTGGAACAGTAATTGCATGCAAATCAACTACGCAATAATAGCACTGGTTTTTATTTTGCAAATCCACCCACTGACGAAGAGCTCCCAAGTAATTTCCCAAGTGCGGCACTTGAGCTGATGGTTGAATCCCGGAAAAAACAACTGTTTTCATAGAAGAATTATATATTACCTGCAGTATTTTTACACCAGATTCAAGAACGTCCTAGAGTAAAAAGGGTGGAACCCTTCTTTAGCGCGTTGGCATAAGGTATTCTCTCCTCAGGTGTGACAACTTTAGTTTTAAGCTTACTTTCGATTAAGCCGTCATTATTAAATCTGGGAATTATATGCAGATGGTAATGAAAAGCGTGTTGCCCACTGGCCGGCTCATTGTTTTGTATCATCGTAATTCCATCACAATGCCTAACATTCTTTAATAATAAAGCCATTTTTTGAGAAACGACACTAATGCGATTAAGCGTTTTTTCCGGCATTTTATATATGTTCTCATAATGTTGTTTAGGAATAATAATGACATGTCCTGGCACTTTAATAAAGAATTTCGAATTTACGGCAGCTAAAACCAAATCGTCTTTAAAGAAAATGTCTGCCTGTTTCATCAATGTAGCCGTACTTTCTATCCCCTTTACAGCAAGACATAATGGGCAAATATAATCTGTACTAACATGCGTATACATGCTCTTATTATAAATATTTTTTCACTATTTGTTCTTAATAATCTTGTGGGGTAAAAACCCTTGTGTTCTATTCTGTTGGAGGTAAATTATCTTTATGCCGGCCAAAAATATTATTAAAACCTATTCTCCAAATTCCTTTTATCACGTTTACAATCGAGGCACAGACAAACGCTTGGTATTTTTGGATCATCAGGACTTTTTGACTTTGCTTTCGTACATCAAACTATATCTCACGCCAAGCAAGAAGCTTCTCAGACAGATTCAACGATTTAAACCTACAAGCAAATTCACACGCATCAGCGCTCTTATCAAAGCCAAAAACAATAATTATGCCAACAAAATTGAAGTCCATGCCTACACTCTTATGCCCAATCATTATCATTTGCTCATAAAACAAAAAGGCACTTACGATATGGCCGCCTTTATCCGCACGATTTTTACCTGTTATGCTTACTATTTTAATGCTCGTTATAAACGCAGTGGCCGATTGTTTCAAGACAACTATCGGGCTAAGTTAATCAAAGCCGATCGCTATTTTTCACACCTGGCAAAATATATCCATCTTAATAGTCAAGGACTTCAAGCAAAAGATTATCCAAACTATCGCGCCTGGCGATCATGGGAAGATTATCCATATTCAAGTTGCCAATACTATCTATCAAAAACAAACCAAAGCTTTTGGTTGACCAAAAATTTACTGAACTCATATTTGTCAACAACAGAAAAACATAAGCAATTTCTCAGCGAAAACAAGCCTGCTCAATTCGAAATGATTAAAGACAGTATCCTAGAGTAAAAAGGGTGGAACCCTTTTAGAAGCCGTTGCGATGGTCCAAAGCCTGGATCAGAGTGCCGTAATCGGCATACTCTAGACTGGCACCCATCGGCAAACCGTAGGCCAAGCGGCTGATTTTAAAATCAAGCGACTTTTTGGTTCGTAACTCTTCTAGCTTGCTTTTTAAATACATCGCTGTCGTCTCCCCCTCCATATTGGGATTGGTGGCCAAAATTATTTCTTTAATCTTGCCACCCTCTTTAACTAAACGAGATAATAATTGCGGGGCCAAAATTTCCTCTGGCCCAAGATTGTTTAAGGGATCAATCCGGCCGTACAGCACGTGATATAAACCATTGAATTTACGCGTCTGCTCAATTACCAAAAGATCGGTCACCTCCTCAACAACACACAACAGACTTTGATCGCGTCCCTCGTCTTCACATAGGCTGCAGCGCTTATTCTCAGTCAGATTAAAACAGCGATCGCACTTGTGGGTTTTAACTTTCAGGTCCGTAAGCGCCTGACTGAAACGATTAAGACGATCCTGCGGCACATTCAAGAGATAAAAAGCCAGCTTCGCGGCTGATTTTCGACCAATCCCAGGCAAGCTTTCAAACTGATCGATTAACTCCTGTAAAGGCTGAGGTAAATTCATTAATGTCAACTCAAAGATGAAAAAGGCCGGCAATATCAACAACTTTTATTTTAGAATAAGCGTCTAGTTTTTCGATCGGCTTCTCAATAGAATTAGTGGTGAAAAAATGAATTAAATCAGACTGCTGGATAAATGAAGGAACTCCCCTAGCAAAATCCGGATGCACAACCACCGCACTCACTGCCTTAGCGCCATGTTTCAAACACAAATTAGCAGCGTTAATAATGGTTTTGCCGCTAGTGGCGACGTCGTCTACCAAAATAACGTTTCGTTCCCGAACATCGCCATAAACCTCAACTGCCACTGATTGGTGAATTTTGGTCAAGTCGCGCTTTTTTTCAATAACAATGGTGTCGGCATTTTTTTGATCATGATAAAAACTGTTGGCAAACATTCGGGCGCGCTCAACCCCACCCTGATCAGGAGAAGCGATCAGATAATCTTTTTCTGTTTCCGGCTTAATCTCAAAATGCTGATAAAGATGCTTGGCTAACAAAGGCAAGGCGCTCAGATTGGTAAAAGGAATGCTGAAAATCCCGCTTGAAGCCTCGTCGTGAATATCCAAAGTAATCACCCGGTCCGCTTCCAGACTCTCCAGCATTTTCACGACTACGTTTAAAGAAACGCACTCTCCCGGCTGATGCTGTAAATTCTGGCGAGCATAACCAAGATAAGGAATAATTATTGTCAAATTTTTGACATTTTCCCGCCGGCAGGCATCAATCATTAATAGCAACTCAACCAAATTATCGTTAGTCGGAAAAGCCGTCGCCTGAATAATTGCCACCTCCTGATTTTTAATTTCGCTGAGAATTCGCACTTTGATTTCCGAATTGGCAAAAGTAACTATCTCCAGCTCACCCAAAGACAGCTGATTAAGATCGGCAATTTTGGCCGCCAGTTTAGGACAGGATCGGCCGGCAAGAATAATTGGTTTCATCTTCTAATTTTAGTAAAATAGGCCAATGGTAGCAAGCGGCAAATCAGCAAAAATCAGAGTTGGTTTTGATTTCGACGGCGTGGTGTTTTACAACGCCACCCGCAACTTACGGCCCTATATTTATTTTGTTAAACGTTATCTTTTGGGCATCAGAAAAACCAAATTTTACCTGCCCAAAAATCCGCTCATGATTAAAATCGCCTATCTGCTTCACAAAAGCAGCTACCGGCCAAACACCGGTTTCCACGAATTCCTCAAACTAACAAATAATCCAAAATACGAAATTTATATCATCACCGCCCGGATGAGCTTTATGAAAGAAGACATTCATGAACTGTTAAAACCCTATGATGTCAAAGGAATTAAGCAAATTATTCAAAATAAAAGCGACCAACAACCGCATCTCTATAAAGAAAAATTAATCAAGAAATTAAAGTTAAACTATTTTTTTGATGATAATTGGGATATTGTAAAATATCTCTCAGAACGAACAAGCGCCAAGATTATTTGGGTTGATAATATAATTGATGGCCTGTTTATTAAATATCATTACCGAGGTAGAAATCTTAAAAAAGCTTTAAAATACCTAAAGTAATTATTCCTGCATCTGCATCAATTTCTGGGCCGCAATTTCCTGAGTTTTTTTCACCGCTTCGGCAAAAGCTTCGGCAATCCGGTTTTCCATCACGCCGTCGATCTCAATGCTTTTAACTTTTTGATCACCGCTCATCACAATTTTGATGCCGTTTTTCTCGACAGTCACCTCTTCCTGAGCCAACTGCTGTTGCATCGCCTGAGCTTTCTGCTGAAAATTACGTAAATCACCTAACGCTTTGAAGGGATTAATCATTATTGATATAGTAACTATTAATACTCTAATTTATACATGAAAAGCATACTTAATTCAAATCGAAAGATTGCGCTGGCTTTGGCAATTGTACTTTTATTAGGTCTGATCCTGCGCCTGAGCGGCAGGGGCTGGGATCAGGGCCTATATTTGAACCCGGATGAACGTTTTCTGGTAATGACGGCAACCGCTTTAAAATGGCCAAATTCGTTCTCGCAGTATTTAAATCCCCAAACCTCGCCGCTTAATCCGTATAATATAGATGTTGGTTTCTTTGTTTACGGGCATTGGCCGTTAAATTTGGCCAAAGGCTTGGCTATCGTTTTTCAAAAAGACAATTACACTTTTTTTTATCAAGTGGCCAGGCCACTCACTGCCATAATCGATTGGAGTGTGATCTTGGCGGTTTTCTTAATTGCCAGACAGCTTTTTTTAAAACACCCAAAACACAGGCAAATAGCTGTTTTTAGCGCCTTGGCTTACACCCTAATGGTGTTTCCTTTGCAGCAGGCGCATTTTTTTACCGTCGACTCGTTTGTCAACGCTTGTTTTGTCTGGAGCTTATATTTTTTACTTTTATATAAGAATAAACTTGGGCCCATTGTTGCTTCGGCTATCTTTTTTGGCCTAGGGCTGGGTAGCAAAATCAATATTGTCTATACCTTGCCGTTATTACTGATGATTATGTTTTTTCAGGTTTCAGACAAACGACGGTTTCTCTTGCATTCCGGCTTATTTGGATTAGTCAGTTACCTCACTCTGCGCTTTGCCGATCCCTACTTTTTTGCCTCAGCCAATATTATAAACCCGTTACCCGATCCTCGTTTTGTTCAAAATTTGAAAATGCTCAGTAATTTTGGCAAGGATATTTTTTACCCACCCGCGGTTCAGTGGATCAACAGCAGCTTTACCTTGCCATTAAAAAATTTAATAATTTATGGCCTGGGTCCGGGAATTAGTGTGTTGATTTTAATTGGCTTAATAAAACTTATAAAAATTTATCAGAATCTGGGTTTATTAAGCCAGAGAATTTGGTTTTGTTTGATTATTTGGGTCTTTTTCTTTTTTGTTTGGCAAGCCAGCCAGATGGGTAAAACCATGCGCTATTTTTTGTTTATGTATCCCCTATTGGCTTTGTTTGCGGGTATGGCCATCAGCTACCTAAAAAAACCACTGCGAATTCTTTTGTTAGTCCCAGCTCTTTTATGGCTACTTTCTTTTATTCATATTTACTCACTGCCGCATTCCCGAATTACAGCCACTAATTGGCTCAATCAAAACTTAGCCGCCAACAGTGTTTTGGTTTGGGAATATTGGGACGATCCTCTGCCTCTGTTTCAGATTTCAGGAAAAAATTTTCGGCTGGTTCCGGCTGATTTTTACGAAAAAGACAGCCTGTCAAAATGGCGGCGTTTAAGCAAACTTTTGAGTAAGAGTGATTATTTGGTCCTTTCCAGCAACCGGCTTTGGGGTTCAATTCCCAAAGTACCAGAACTATATCCAATTACAAGCCGTTATTATTCGCTTTTGTTTGAAAACAAACTCGGTTATCAAAAAATCAGGGAATTTAATTCTTTTCCCACTCTTGATTTGGGTTTTACTCAGTTTATCATTAATGACAGTCAAGGCGAGGAAGCCTTTACTGTGTATGACCATCCCCAAGTAATGATTTTCAAGCGTCAGGAATTTAGCGAAGCCAAGTTTTTAAAACTGCTCATTCCCAAAAAGCCAAGTCGCTAAGCGACCACTGGCCATCGCGATTCCAATCCAAAGGCAACATTAATTTAATTTTGGCCTGATTATTTTGATTATTAAAAACAACAAAGGTTTGTCGCGGCAAGTAACCGGGTTTAAGCAAAACGACTCGGTATTTTTCTCCCAAAGCCACATTGCGAACTTTGTGCAAAACAATTTTTCCTTTGGTCCCTGTCACTTTTTTGGCCAGATGAACCAGATGCTCGTATTGGTCATAAAGCTCCACCTGAAAATCCTCACCGCTATTTTTAAGATTTAACAAGCGATATTGCAAAGTTAAGTTCTGCAAAGGCATAATTTTTATTGGCCAGGGATTTGACGTTCTTAATAACTTTCCGTTTTGAAACAAGCCAATTTTAACCACACTCCGACCCAGTCTTTTGGGCGTATGAAATTCAAAATTGACGATAGCAACCTGGCCAGGCTCTATATTTTTAAGCTTGTCAAATTTGTAAAAATAATCGGCCTTTGAAATTAGTCTTAATTCATAATCATCCTCACTGTCCCACAAGCCTTGGCCAAGGTTAGTCACGGTTAAGGGCATCAAAAAACTTGAGTCCTCAACCAGCTCTTTGGGTAGCCGATTTTGAAAAATAATGTTTTCGAATTTTATGGGTTCGCCTGCAATTTTTTCCAAAGACTTAACCGTCTCATACTGTTGATAAAAACCTGACTCATTCTGCTTTTGCCAGGAAAAGCCCAAAAACGGCTCGCTTTGATAATTCAAAATAAACGGTGTGACCGCTACCACCCGGGTATCCGGCAGCCACAAGTTATTAAAAGTCCAAAGCAGATAATCGGTCACTGTTTGCTCTCCCAGCACTTCTCTTTGCCAGCCGGTTTCGGTAATAAATACCGGCAACTCCTTAGTCACTCCCAGTTCCGCCAGCAAAGCCAGTTCCGAACGATAGCCTGCTACACTACCCCAACCCTCATTATAAGGGCTACCAACAAAACCGGGATTAGGATAAGAGTGCGAACTCAAGCCGTCAAAGTTTTTTTCAAAATCATCTTTTCCAATTTTGGTCACGACAGTGTTTAAAAACCAAGAGCCGCTGGCATAATTAGGCAACTGTTGCGGAGCGGCCTGATCAAGGCCAGAGAGCATCAAAAAGTAATCCGGATTATTCTTCTTAAAGATTCTGGCGTATTCCAACGCTGTTTCAGCATAAGCTTCAGCGTCAACCCGACCACCCCATTCATTGGCATGATTAGGTTCATTAAACAAAATCACATAACGATTTTTGACCACCCAGTTGAGCGAATTTAAAAATTTAAGCCATTTGTCCGCATCCTCTTTTTTTGGTTCCACCCAGTTGGCGTCTTGAGCATGAGTCGCCAGTCTAATGATTGGAATTAATCGCAAGTGGCGAAGCTTATCAAAAACTGCCTGCCATTTTTTTAAGTCTAAATCATTGTCCGGAATAACCATTGTTACATAGCCCCACTTTCCATGATTAGAATTTACCAGATCCGAAACAGCCTGCAAATCCTCATCCGCCGGAACGGCAATGTGCATCCCGAATTTGTTGTTTATCCCAATTTCTTCAACAGCATTAACCTGATAAATAAACAAAAATAAAAAACAAAACAATCCGAAAAGCTTTTTCATAGTGGTATATTATTATAACCAAAATGAAATACGCATTGGCTCCAGAAATCAAAACCAAAATTGCTCTTCTGGTTGAAAAATTAAATTTTGCTCATCTAAAAGTTGAGCAAATTCATTGTATTCGCTCGTTTGATGCCAAAACCCGAGCCATTGCCCGTATCTGGGGCATGAGCCGCTTGTTTAAGGAAGTTGCCGGTATTCAACCACATTATATTATTGAGGTAAATGCCAAACGATTTGACAAGCTCAATCCAAGAGATCAAATCAAAACCTTGATTCACGAACTGATGCATATTCCCAAGACTTTTTCCGGAGCCTTGTTGTCCCACCGCGGTCGTTATCACCAGATCAATGATCGCGAAGTGGAAAAGGTTATAAAAAATTTGCATGTTTAGCCCAGTCCAATAATACGAAACACCCCCGGGGTGTTATTTAGTATAATTATGAGATTCGGGGTGTGGTGCACCGGTAGCACGCCATGTTCGGGACATGGAGGTACCGGGTTCAATTCCCGGCACCCCGACACAAAGAAATGAAAAAAATACTGATTACATCGAGTTTTTTTTATCCCTACATTTCGGGCCTTAGTCTCTACCCTTTTCGCTTGGGAAAATTGCTGGCCAGAGAGGGTTATCAGGTATCGGCTTTGACTTTCCAACATGAAGCCAAATTACCGGTTCAGGAAACTATAGATGGTGTTCAGATTCACCGAGTCAGACTACACCTAAAACTCAGTAAGGGTTTGATTAATTTTTTCTATCCCTTATATGCTTGGCAAAAAGTCAGCCAACACGATCTGATTATTATTAACTGCCCTGGCATTGAAAACATTTGGGTGTCTTTGTTTGCCAAATTAATGAATAAACAAACCGTCGTTCTTTATCACTGTGATCTGAGTTTCCAAAACAGCCTGTTTCTCAAACTTGCCTCCCGCATAGTTAATCTCAGTTCTTATGTTTCTTGTTTCTTAGCCGGAAAAATTGTGAACTCTTCAAAAAATTATGCCCAAACCAGCCCGATTCTAAAACCTTTTTTGCATAAAGTCGACTATCATTATCCTCTAATCGAACAAGCTCTTTTTGATAAATTCTATTTGAATCAACTGAAACAAACCTACCGGCAGAATAGCCCGGTGATCGGATTTGTTGGTCGCATTAGCCGTGAGAAAAATCTGGAAACGTTAGTCAACGCCCTTTTTCGTCTGCAAAAAAAGTATCCCCAGTTGTTGTTTGTTTGTGTGGGCCCGTTTGCCAGTCAGGTGGCTGGCGAGAAAGCTTATTACCGAAAAATCCAGTCTTTGCTAGAAGAATTCAAAATTAACTACGCCGTTTTGGGAATTTTAGATCAGTCGCAGCTAACGGCTTTTTTTCGTTTTATCAATGTCTTAGTTCTGCCCTCCAATAACCGAACAGAGGCTTTTGGTATGGTTCAGATGGAAGCCATGCTTCAAGGCACACCGGTAGTGGCTAGTCTCGCACCGGGAATTGCCGAGGCCATTAATCTGACAAAAATGGGTGAATTATTTGTCCAGAATGATTCTGAAAAACTGGCTCAGCAATTGTCAAAAGTCATTAATAATACCAAAAAATACCAAGCCGGAACTAAAATCGCTAAAAAACTTTTTCAGACAGATTCTAAAAATTGCTCAGACTTTTTCCTGCGCGAATTCAACCACAGCAATCATTAAAGGCAACGCTTCAATTGGTGAAGACTTAGTCAGTTGATAAGCCTCAAGTAAAATTTTCATCAATCGGCTAATTTCCGATAAAGTTGTTTTATTAATTATCGAGCCAATCTGCGAATCGTCGATCAAACCTTTTTTTATCAACAGCATGACCCGTAATTCTTCAAGTAATGCTTCTATTAACCAGGAATAGTCCAAACCCTGACTGTCATAGTCTTGCAAAAACTTTAAGGCCGGTGCTGTTTGCTTAGCCAAAACCAGTTTTAAAAATTGCTCCGGCTCAACCTGACTGTTGCTTTTCAAAAGCGACGAAACCGCTTTTTCAGTGAGATCAGTGGTTGAAACTGCCAGTTCCAACAATTTGGCTGCGTCGCGAAACGAGCCCTGACTGGATTTGGCAATCAGATCCAAGGTCGCCTCACTCACTTTGAGTTTCTCACCCTTAACAATACGTAATAGTGACTGCCTAATCTCAACCAAATTGGCTTTTTGAAAAGGCACGGTCAAGCAACGAGATATAATTGTTTCCGGTAGCTTGTGCGACTCAGTGGTTGCCAATATAAAAACCACGTGAGAAGGCGGCTCTTCCAAGGTTTTCAAAAGAGCATTGAAAGCCTCTTTCGTAAGCATATGCACCTCGTCGATAATGTAAACCTTATAGGCACCCCGAGTCGGTGCGTAACTCACCTGATCGCGCAGAGAGCGGATGTCGTCGATGCCTCGAGAACTGGCCGCGTCCAGCTCATAGACATCCAAAAAACGATTCTTCGCTATTGCCAGACAGTTTTCGCATTGATTGCACGACTGGGGGTTAAGTTTTTTCTTACCCTGATTTTGTTCGCAATTAAGGATTTTGGCAATGATTCGCGCCGTCGAGGTTTTGCCAGTACCTTTGGGGCCGATAAATAAAAAAGCGTGCGGCAAATCTGAAGACTGAAATATTTTGGTAAGAATTTCCTGACGTTTTTGGTTATCAATCTCAGCTAAACTTGCGGGACGATATTTTAAATAATACATCATCTGGTTAATTAGCCTTTTTGTCTTTGGCTGGCCATAATTGTTAACGAGTGATCAATAAAATGAGAAATGACTTTGTTAATCTCTTGGTTTTTATCAGCCGCATACAAGCTCACCTGAGGGTAACAAATGACAATTTCACCCTGCAAAGCCTCTTTTTCTTGAGGAAAAGCCCGGACATGACTCAAATAAGGAAAAGTCAAAATCGGGTGCTCAACGTCGTCGTTTAAGTATTGCTTAGCCAGCACCCGAGCCTTGCGAGAACCCACAAAAGCAATACTTAGGGCGCCGGAGGGTAAATTTCGCGCCTGCCAACAACTGGCCAGATACTTTTTGACAAACTTTTTATCAATTTTGTACCTGGAATCGGAAGTAAAGTAGATTTTCAACATAGTCATTAATCACGAAATCGGCGTCGTTTTTTTTCCTGTTCTTTTGTTTTTTCTTTTTTGACCAAAGAAGGGCTTTTGTAGTACATCCGATCACGCACTTCGTCAATAATTCCCTCTTCCATCACCATTCTGGAAAAGCGTCGCAGCATGGAATCCTTGCTTTGATCACGTTTTTTTGTTACTGATACCAAATTAAAACATCTCTCTTTCTGTCTTAGCCAAAATTGTTAATGAGTTTAATTATTTTAGCAAATTTTTTTTGATTATTGTGATCAGTTCTTTAACCGTTAGCTTGGTGGGCTTTTGCGGATGGCTATTGCTACCGTTTAGCAATAAATGGCCAGACGCATGATAAAACCACAAATCATCGGGTTCTTTTTTGATAATTACCTGATACACGTGATCCAGGGTAAATTTGGCTCTGGGATGAACACGAATGTTCACATTCCCCCGCTCCGGGTCTTTAAGTAACACCAGTTGATAACCGCCTTTTTCTGCCAATTTAGACACCTCTTTGGAACGCGAGCGGAGATAAATGGCCTTAAACTGGCCGATCTTAAATTCCTCGCCCTTTTCCAGCTCTGTTTCGGCCATCACTTTCCGCTTAAGAATGGCAAACAAACCGTCCAAAACCGGCAGCATCAGTTCCATGACCTGATGATCAGAACTTTCGTTAAGCTTGATTCCTTCTAATATCTGATTGATTTGCAGTTCGTAGATGTCAGAGGTAGGGTTGTCAAAATCAACTTCTTCAAAATTATCGATCATAGTGACCAGCTCCACCATCCGCTCAAGAACAATCTGATCCAAAGTCCGCCACTTAACCTCTTCCTCCAAATATTGATAAATTCTGAGCGAAGCACTGAGGCGCCGGCGAAACTGATGATGATCAAACCGTCCGAGTCCGGTATCCACATGAATGATTTGCTTGTCCGAATCAGCTGGCTGATTTTGATAAGTGTCCCCGGAAGGCACAAAGGAAAATTCCGCCTGCGTAAAATTAGGATAAAAACGTCTAATCAACCACACGCTCGCACAAGCATCCAAGTCTGGTCTCAAATGTGTCACTATCAGTTTTGCCATCGGTTTATTATACTATATAACTAATGTTCTTCTTATATATTGTCCTGGTTTTGATTTTGGTGATTGGCCTAGTTTGGTTTGTCAGCCCGCGCCTTTCACCCATTCCCTATTACCCGACCTTGGAGGCAGATATGCCACAGATTATCACGGCCCTTGATCTTAAAAAAGGTCACTGTCTGTATGATTTGGGCGCCGGTGACGGCAAAGTTATTTTCCGGCTGGCCCGCTCTGGAGTCAAAACCGTGGGCATTGAGTTTAATCCTTATCTGGTTTTACTAATGAAAATAAAAAAACTGTTTTATTCGCAAAAAAAGCAAGTCTCGGTTTATTGGCAAGATCTGTTTAAAACCGATTTAAAGCCAGCCACTCATATTTATTTATTTGTGGGCCCTTATTTAATCGACCGGATTTTCCAGTATATTCTGAAAAACAAAGGGCCAAAATTGCAGAAGATCGTTTCCTACCGCTACCGTCCCAACCAACACCCCGGGGGTGTTACGGAGCTAAAGAATAATCTAAACCACCCAATTTTTATTTGGAGCTTTAAAACAAAGAACGCAGGTCTTTGAAAGTGACCAACACCAACAAAAAGAGCAGTAAGGCAAAACCGGCCGCATTGATTTTGGCTTTTAGGTTTTCGTTAATTTTTCTACGAGTAAGTAACTCAATAATAATAAAAGAGAGCTGGCCACCATCTAGCGCCGGAAAAGGAATGATATTAATCAGTGCCAAATTAAGCGACAGCAAGCCCATTAGCTGAATAACGGCGTCGGTCCCATAATTGATGGCTTGGCCAGTTAGTTTGACAATTCCCACCGGTCCGGCTACCTCGACTTGAGGCTGCTGACCAGAAACAAACTGAAACAGAATCCGCCCCAGTTCCTGATAAAAAACCAGACTGATCTTAATCGATTCCCTTAGACCAATAAAAGGCGCTTGATAAAACGGGTATTTTTTTAGTTCCAAATCGGTAATCACTGTTCCTAACGCCCCTTGATCTTTGGGCGGATTTTTTCGCGGCGTCAGCCTGAAATTCAAGGTTTGGCCCTCACGAACCACTTTTAGCGACACAGACTGGCCGGAATATTGCTTAGACAAACGAATCAAGTCAGCGCTGGTTTTTATTGGTTTTCCGGCAATGGCCAGAATCACGTCGTCTTTGCGTAAGCCCGCCAACTTAGCGGGCGAATTGACCTGCGTTTCCACAATCGTAACTTTGTCTGATGGTAAATAAGTTCCCTTTGTAAACATGTAGCTAATCACCAAAACCGCAAGCAGAAAATTCATCATCGGGCCGGCAATGATTACGGAAAATTGCCGATACCAAGGCTTGTGATTAAAAGCGCGACTACCTAAATTGGGATTCTTTTTTAAATCTTCAGGCGTTTCCCCAAAAATTTTTACAAAACCGCCAAAAGGCAACAAATTTAGAGAGTATATGGTTTCGCCAATCTTCTTGCCCCAAAGCCTTGGCGGCAAACCCAAACCAAACTCCTCTACCAGCATGCCACTTTTTTTGGCCATATAAAAGTGGCCAAACTCGTGAATCAGAATCAGGAGCGAAAGAACCAAAAAGAAAACCAATCCGGTTAGCATAAATTAAATAGTGAGAACTTCCTGTTCTTTATGTTTTTTTAAATCCTCGATTTTGTCTGTGAATTCTTTGGCGATTTTTTCAATCTCTTCTTCTTGACGATATTTAACATCTTCGCTTATTTGCTTACTATCAAACTCATCCTTGAGTTTTTTGCGGATGTCGTCTCTTTGGCGCCGGATTGATTCACGACTTTCCTCGGCAAACTGGGACACAAGTTTGCTGTATTTTTGCCGTTGTTCCTCAGTCAGAGGCGGCGCCTTAACTCGCACTTGATTACCGCTTACCGAAACCGAGAAACTCAGGCTGCTCTCCCGAAGAGCTTTTTCCAAATCAGCAATCACCGATGGATCAAAAGGCGTCACCAATAAAGTCTGCGGACCTTCGTTATTAATGGTGGCGAGCTCAATCACTTTTAGTTTGGCTTCTCCGCCATAAGTAGTGACAATCAGATTTTCAATTAGGGCGCTGGTAGCGCGACCGGTACGAATCGTGGCCAAATTTTCCTGTGCTCGGTTGACCACTTGCACCAGTTGTGTTCTAAAATTTACAAGATCAATCATTTTAAAAATTATATTAAATTTAGGCAGGGATTGCCAATCGAGTCGAGATACGTGCCAAATCTCCCTGATCTTCCAACTCTCGTAACTTAGCTAATAATTGATTATGGTAAATTTTTTTCTCCCTCATGATTGCTTCAAGACTCTGTATTCGTTCTTGATAACGATTTTTATCAGCAAAATAAAGAGTTAATAGCCCGGCTAAATCATCAGCCGCCTCTGGCTGAATTAGGGCTTTGTACAAATACTCGCCCGGTAATTCGTTAGTGGTCTTATAATTTAATATTTTGGTTAGCCAAGACTGGCCGGCTTGCTGAGTTAGAGTGAACTGTTCATCTAACCAGGCTTTCTGCTTGGTATAATCTGTAGGTGCGTCTGTACATTTGAGCTCACTAAATCCAATCGGCATTTTTAGCTTACGACCATTAAGCAAAGTTATTTCGACTTCGTGTAAATCACGCAATGGCTGCAAATCGGAATCACTAACCTGCGCTCCTTTTTTAAGAGTCAATATATAAGTACCGCCTCGTCTGGCGATTTCAAAATGTTGCCGCTTGTCCCCCAAGCATTGGCTGATTTTTTCCCAAACCGAACGCACCATCACGTCCCCGTCGCCATAACTATCCCTGGTGTTAATTTCTTTTAAAAGCTTGGTATCAATGCTAAAAAGCTGCTCGTACTCATTTGCCAGCAAACCGTCCTTGATCACGCCATACGACGAAAAAATATCGCCCAACAAACGGTCAAAAACCGCCCCTTCAATAAATTTAATCAATGATTGTGTACGGCTAGGTCGGTCTTCTGCCTGCTCCCCTCTTTCTTTACTCAAATCATCCAAGTAATCAGTTAACAAAAATGCCGACTTAAAATCTTGACTCTTGGCAATTAAAAACGCGATTTTCGCCTCTTCACTTAAATTCTCTTTTGAACCATAAAGTTTATCAGGGTCGTATTTGTAGTCTGCCAGAAATTGCTCTAGCTCAGCTGGTTTTCCCTCAAACTGACGCATAATTTTGTCAATCTCGGCCTGATCCAACAACACTCCTCGACTTAAGTAAGTTTTAAATATATTCTGACTGGTGGGGTCGTTTTTAACTTCATATTTTTTAATGGCCGGCTGATCTCCCTCTTTTTTTAATCGAACATTGGCCGGTTCAATCCTATTGTCTGTGTTCTGATAATATCCTTGCAGTGATTCGATCTGCGCTTGTATGTTTGCCAGCAAGGCTTGTGCTTCAGGACTCCTGGCTTTGGGCATGGCCAGCACAAATTCGTCACCGCCGTATCGACCCACTAAACCCATATCTTTAATATGTCTATTCTGGTTAAAGCCCTGCATTATCCCGTTTAACTCTCCGGCAATCAGATTCAACAAATAATCAGCCGAACCGGCGAGATCTGCCTGGCGAAAATTGGCAATGTCAAACTGGAAATAATCGTAGTTATCTGTTCCCTGGGTTTCTACCAAATGAATCCAGCCGTTACGGTTGAGCATCGGCGCCGGTTGGGCTCGCAATAATTCACCGCCTTCTTTAGTCGTATATTCTTGCGCTCTGAGAAAATTACTATCAAAAGCCTGATTTAAAACCGAATCAAACAGCAGAGTAAAATGAGGGCTTTCCGGAGTCAATTCTCTAATCTGATTAAATTCATCCTGAAAAATCGAATAAGCAAACTGGTAAACCATGTCGTTGTGACGTCGGTTTGGCACTTGTACTACTTCTGAGGGAGTAAAGCCGATTTCTTGAGCTAGTCCATCTGTCATATTTTATTGTATAATTCAGTATACGATGCTTGCGCCTATAGCTCAACTGGATAGAGCGTTGGTTTGCGGAACCAAAGGTTGGAGGTTCAAATCCCCCTAGGCGCACCCTAATTCAAAATAAGTTAAGTTGTACTTATCTGTTTTTTCATCTCTTTGCCCTAAAATCTGTTTGAATTTTGAGTAATTTGGGAAAAAAGCGTCGGCATCGGGAAAGTCGGCGTTAACCAAGGTTAAATAAAGCTTGTCAGCCAAAGGCAGAGCTTGTTCAAAAACCGACGCGCCACCAATAATAAATATCTCTTCGCCACCAGGCTGCTTCTTCGCTAACTTCAAAGCCTGCGCCAATGAATTAACCCATAATAAATTCCGGGGCTTGGGAGCGCCCTGTTCCATTCCCGAAATGGAATGACGCGTGATGATAATGTTTGTTCTGCCGGGTAAAGGGCGACCAATTGATTCGTAGGTTTTGCGCCCCATAATGATCGGGTGGCCAGTTGTCAGCTGTTTAAAATGTTTAAGCTCCTCAGGAATATGCCATAATAATCCGTTTTTTTTGCCAATCTCCCGATTTTTACCCATGGCCACAATAATACTGATCATTTTTTCTTAGCAAAATAGCCGCCGGACACACTTAGTTTGGCCCGGATCGGCTCATGTGGCTGGTAATTAATTAATTCCACGTCTTCTGGCTCTAATTTATCTATGTCTTTGGTTTGGTTATGAATTTTGATTTTAGGCAGGCTCTTTGGCTGGCGCTTGAGTTGCTCTTTTACCTGATCTAAATGCATTTCGTAAATATGCACGTCACCAAAAGTATGAACCAGTTCCCCGACTTCATAACCGGTAACCTGCGCAATCAAATGTGCCAGCAAAGCATAACTGGCAATGTTAAACGGCACGCCTAAAAAAAGATCGGCGCTACGCTGATACAAATGAAGACTTACTTTGTTGTCGATTACGTTTAACTGATACAGGTTGTGACAGATTGGAAAATAAGAAGTGTTTTCCGGAGTGGCCATAGTATAAAGATATTCCGGATTCCAAGAGGTAACGATGGCATTGTGACAAGAAGAGTCCTCAGTTATCTCTCTGATTGCCCATTTCAGCTGATCAATGGGCTGCCCACTTTTGGTAGGCCAAGCTCGCCACATTTGTCCGTAAATACGCGGCAACTCTCCCCATTTATCGCCAAACCTTTTATCAACCACAAGTTTGGCAACGAACTCTTCTTTGCTTAGCTTGATTTTTGGGTTTTTGGCTAAATAAATTTTATACGGGTAATCGTCCCAAATATGAACATTATGATCTAGCAAATACTTAATATTAGTCAGACCTTTCATAAACCAAAACAATTCATACAGCACCCCTTTCCAATAAACTCTCTTTGTCGTTAATAGCGGAAAGCCTTTGGCCAAATCAAACCGCATCTGCTTGCCAAATAAAGAAAAAGAGGCATCGCCGGTACCCCGATCAACTTTACGAAAGCCGTGATCCAAAATTTCCTGTAATAAATTCAAATATTGATATTCCGGATGCGTTTTATTAATCGTCATATATTTAGACCTGTTTTTCCAAGCCCTTGGTGGTTACCCGACCACCTTGCCATTGACCTCGGTACAGAGCCCCACCACCGTCAACCCAGCTAAACTGGGCGTGTACAATTCTAGCACCAAGCTCCACCCTCACCGGCAGCGGGCCAGCGTTTAATAATCCAAATGTCAGTTTACCACAATAACCCGGCGCCACGTTGCCGGTTCGCATAATCAAACCACTTCTAAAGGTGGTGGTCCGAGGTTTGAAGTTAATGGTAATGTCTGAGGGAGTGTTAACTGATTCGATCGTTGAAATCAGGTAATACTTGCCAGGTTCAAAAGTAAAAGCTTGAGTTTTTTTGGGATTGTATTTGATCAAAGTTTTGATTTCCGGCGTTTCCCGATGAGTCTCGCCCAAATAAGCTGTACCACCGCTAATTTCATGAACTTCCCCCAACCGAAGATCAAAACCGGCGCCTTCGGGATTAGTCAATTCCCGTTCACACAGATTCTCAACCAGCTTTTCTTTTTTTACCAATTCAAGCAGCTTTTTGGGTCCTAAAATCATTAAAGGGATTATAGGAAATTACAAAAAGTTTACAAGCCTTTTATGGAGTGATTGACGAACACTCGGCTAAAACTGCTTCTTGGTTAGTCCCATAACAAATAATTGTACCCGTTGGAATTCTTCCATCAATACGATGGTTGAGTAAGTCTTCAGGATTAATAAAAATAGCTCCCTGTTGATTGACAATACCTACAATTGGTAAACAAGTAATCACCTGGTTAGGAGTAATATGTTCTGCATAAATTGAGGCTAAAATAGTACCAATTGCCACTATTCGGGTTGCTTCTGGAATTTCCTTGCAATTTCTCTCAAAATTAGTGGGAGTTGAGGTGGGTTCAGTTGTAGGTACTGGGGTAAAAGTCGACAATGCTACTGGTTCAGCATGACTACAAGCAGCTCCAAGCCCCAAGGCTGCCAAGGATAAAAAAATACATAAAGTGTTTATTAATCTGTTTCTTGAGATTAACCTGTCTTTCATTATTCAATTATAACAAATAGTTATAGGCTAGTTCTCAATGAAAGGACTTTAGGATTCTAACAGTGCATTGGTGGCTTTGTTGGCCAGATTTTCACGAACAACCCGGTCAATTTCTCGAGCGCCGCTTTCCAGTTTATAGGCTCCTTCAATCCAGGTTTTTAATTCCTCAGCTGTCACTTTCAGGCTGATTTTCTTTTGCTCCAAATACTCACTCATTACTTGGCGGGCAATTTTGTAGCCAATCTCATAAGCAGCTTTTAACCCAAGCGGTGCAAAGACCAAGGTTTTGTCAAACCGGTTCAGAAATTCCGGCGTAAAAATATTCTGATCAATCACATACTCGCGAACCAGATTTTCCAGCAACAACTGACTTTTGCCCTGTTCTACCCAATTAAGAATTTCTTTGGAAGCGGCGTTACTGGTGGCAATAAAAATCAGATTTTTAGCATCCACCCGCTGGCCAAAACCGTCGATTAAATAGCCTTCGTCAAGCAAAGTCAAAAAGATATTAAGAATATCTTTGTTGGCTTTTTCAATTTCGTCGATCAAAAAAACGCTGTAGGGCTTTTCCCGAATCGCGTTGGCCAATAAACCAGGATTTTGTTGTTTGTAAGAGCCAATCAGATCGTTCAGATTTTCCTTGTTCTGATAAAAACTCATATCAAAGCGAAGCAGATTGTCCGGACTATGAAAAAAAATTCGGGCCAGGGCTTTGGCAGTTTCGGTTTTACCAATGCCAGTGGGGCCCAAAAACAACAAGCTCACCAGCGGTTTTTTGCGGCGTTCTTCTATATAGCTCCGGCGTACTGCCTTGGCAATTTCGCTCACGGCCTGATCCTGACCAAATATCGATTCTGAAAGCAGCTTTTCCAAATTAAGAAGTTTGTGTTTTAGGTGGCTCCCCAGCTGGCCTACCGGTAAATGAGTTTTGGCTCGCAAGACAGCATCAATTCGCTCCGGCGTAATCACCGGACCACCTTGCAAACAAGCCTCATCCAGCAGACTGATCGCTTTTTCCGGAAACGGAATATGAGTCACATAATACTCACAGCGTTCAATTACCCTTACAATCGCTTCATAAGTGATCGTGACTGAATAATGTTTTTCAAAAACCAAAGCTTTTTCTAATAGAATCAAAAGCGCGCTCTTTTGATCCGGCTCCTCAACTGGAATTTTGTAAAACAGGCTATGCAACTTGTCGTTGCGAAAAATCAACTGCTCAAAGTAAAAAGGCGTGGTAATGCCCAGCAAGCGAACCAGGGGCCGTTGAGCAAACTTTTCCCAAACACTACTATAGTCGCCTACCAATGTGCCGGTAATATATTTGTGAAAGTCGCTGATAACCACAATAATATTTTTGGCCAGCATAGCCTCAGTGAGAAGCGCCTCCAGCAAAGCAACTTTTTCTTCATAGCTATTTTTTTTAGACAAAACCCGCTCCATGTTTAATTCCACCAGTCGCTGATTTTGCAGCGCCGGCATTACTTTGCCCAAATTCAATCTCTGCGCCAAGCCATCAATAATGGTATGCTTGCCCACTCCCTCAGGGCCCACCAATAAGACATTGGCGTTTTCAGTTTTTAGCAAGGCCTGCTCAATGCTTTTGATCTCTTTTTCCCGATCCAATAAGATGCTTCTGTAGGTTAGTGGCGAAGTCAAGTCGGTACAATAATCGTCCAGATTGGGTGTAAAACCATAGTGCCAATCCCGGCCAAGGGGCGGCGTTTGCATCAGGTTTTCCAAAGACAAAATTTGTTTTTGCCGCTCTTGAGCTTGCCAGGCTTGTTCAAACCAATCTGCCACAGCTTGAGTATTGTTTGTCTCCAGTAGGTGTTTTTTAATAAAATCCAGCTTGGCTCTACTTTTTTGGGCTTTGTATGGCCAAATTTGACTGAATAAATAGCTAAAAGGAGTGGTGACAACAGCCAAAATGAACCAGGTCGGAACCAAAATCAACCAGCATAAAATATAACTCACTAAAAAAATCAACAGTGTCAACGACCGCATCATCAAACCGATGCTTCGGGATACTAGATTCATCGATAACTCATTGAAAAAATCTTCTCCTGAAAAACCTTTTTCCCGTCGCACTCCGACCAGGCGTTTCCAAGGACTAAACAAATGCCTAAAATGAACCTTCACATTAAAATAAAAAGGCAAGAAAACAAGAATATTGTTTAGTGACTGCAATTTGTTTTGGATAATTGCCCACAACGAAATTTCTGCCATAAATTCATTATATAGTATAATTGAATTATGTTGTTATCGGACACAGACATTAAACAAGCCCTAAAGTCCGGTCAGATAATTGTCCGACCTTTGCCGGATTTTAAAGTAGCACTGTCGGCCTGCTCGCTTGATTTAAGACTGAACAATCAATTTCAGGTTTTCAAACCCCATCGCCTGCTTTCTGATAAACCTTACTTTGATACCAAAAATCCGGCCCAAACACAATTGACCAAGACCATTACACTCAAAGAGGCTGAGCCTTTTATTTTGGCTCCGGGTGAATTTGCTTTGGCTTCAACCCTAGAATGGCTGGAGTTACCAAGCAACATTGCCGGACGCCTGGAAGGCCGCTCGTCTCTTGGTCGTTTGGGGATTGTGGTTCATTCAACCGCGGCTTTAATTCATCCGGGAATCAAGGCTCGGATTGTTTTGGAATTGGGCAACCACGCCCCGATTCCGGTGGCTCTTTATCCGGGGATGCGTGTCTGTTCGGTGTCTTTTGAGCAACTCACCCAGCCGGCTGCCAAACCCTACAGTGGTAAATACATGAATCAGCAAGGAACAGTCAGCAGTCGAATCTACAAGGATAACTAAAAAAGACTAACAATTTCCGCCAGCGCCCCCAGCCCAAAAACCAACTGAATAGAATTAACCAACAAAGTTTGCTGACCTGGAAATTTGGTTTTGTACATTTGGGCAATCAGAATGGCAATCCCGCCCAAAAAGACACCACCGGAAACCGAAATCACGGTCATAAAGTCATGCATGCCCATCAGATAAAACAACAGTGGCAGAATCAAAGTCATTAGTAAAGCTTCTTTTTTGGCAAAACCGAGATCTTTATCAAATAAATCATAACAAACCCAAGACAACATCAAATAAGGCGTCAGCACAGCAAAAAAGCCGGTAAGATTAAACAAAATCATCGTCACCCCGGGCGCAAAAACAAAACGACTGTCTTTTACATAAAACATTAAGTTCAAACCAAACAACAAATAAAAACCGGCCGAAATTATTTGTGCTAGATTGATGGAACGTTTTTGCCCGGGTAAATTTTTCAACTCCGGCACAATCGAATAACCGGTTAAAGCAAACAACACCGACCCATAAGCCAGCAAAACGTTTTTCAAATTAAAAGCGCTTGAGATATAACTTAGACTGTTAAGTATTCCGGACCAGCTAAAAGTAACCACAATAACCACTGTTAACAAAGTCACTTTCACGACTGTCATGAAAATATCCAAAGCTTCCAAATGCCGGCCGCCAAAATAAAGCATCAAAAACATCGCTCCATAAAACAGCCAACTGCCCTGAACCGTAGTCAAAGGAGTGATTGCCGAAATAAACTGACCGGCCAGAATCAAATAGGCTAAAAGCGCGCCCACAGTCGAAAGCAACAGGAAAATAATGGCCACAAAACTCCATTTTGGCCCAAGAATTTTGGCGACATAACCACCCAACTGGTGCCTCTCTTTAGTACTGGTAACAATTTGGCGATAAAACCAGTTGACCTTGGCCATAATATAAGCCAATAAGACTGTCAGAATGGCAAAAACCAGAAAACTGCTTTTGGACAAGGCTATTGGCAGAGAAAAAATACCGGCCCCGATAATGGTACCCAGAAGCAAGAACAGATTATGCATAGCTTATCTTTCGGTTTTTTCTTTTTCCAACTTGTACACCGGTACAATTTTCAGCACTTCACCCTCATCGTCCTCAATTGTATTTAAACCGGTCTCAGTAACATATTTTTGCAAATAGGTGGACAAAATCTCTTTGGCGTTTTTCAAATCTTCACGTAAATCCTTAATTTCCTGTGCCGCTTGCCGACTAGCCTGTAGATTAGTAACCCGCTCTTTGGCTTGTTTTAATTTTCGCTGTACTTCTTTAACCTCTTTGTCGACGCTATGGAATTCAGCGTCGTTTTGAAACGAGTCCTTAAACTGTCCGGCTTTTTCACGCAACTGGATGCCAAGTTCCCGAATTTGCTTTAGATAGCGCTTAATGACAGCATCTGTTTGTAACATCGGATCGGCCGCAGTAGTTTCGGCGCTGACTTCTACACCTTCTTGTTCGACTGGCTCTTTGTTTTGATCGTCCATAAAAAAAGTTAATTATTAACAAATTATTTATAGTATAATTTCCTGTACTTAACAAGAGTAAAATAAACGGGCGCGTGGCTCAGTGGTAGAGCGTCAAACTGATAATTTGAAGGTCCCTGGTTCGATCCCAGGCGCGCCCACCCATCCTGAAATCAGATATTTTTCAAAGACTGAACGCGAACTTGGTGCAATTGAACATTCAACCAAAAAAATAAAAACGAGAAGATAAAAGCTTCAAACACACTCAAGGGCTGGCGGAAAATTCTCAGAACCAATAAACTGGACAAAGCTAGCAACACAAACAAAAACAGTTGATTATAATAACTGAATTTTTGCGAATACAAATAAATTATCAAAACAAACAATCCCAAGCCAAGAGTGGAAAAACCTAGCGGCCAAACCCAAAATAAATCAATCGCCAGTCCAGCAATCACCAAAGCCAAGACTAACCATCCGGAACGGCAGATCAATAAATAAGCCAATAAAAATAGCGGCGCAAAAATAAATGAGAGCGAGAATAAACTGAAAACTGCCAAAATCAAAAAAATAAGCATTTAATTAACCACAAAAACTGTACTTAATTGGGATTTAGCCGGTAAATAATTAATTACTCCCTGCTTGGTGGGCAAACGCTTATTTCGGCTGATTTCAGAAACGGTTCCCAGCAAAAAACGCCAGCCTTTTTCCGGCTCCAAATAATAAATGCGGTCGCCACTACTAAGCGGATTATTAATCGCGGTTTCAAAAACCACTCGCTGATTAAATTGACCTTTAATGCGTCCCTCGACTCCGGTGTCAGTTGCTGCTTGAGCGGCAAAGCCAGAACTCACCGGTTTATCCACTGTCAGCAACCGACTGCCAACCCGACTCACTTTTCCCAAATAAATCTCACCCCAAATAACCGGCTGGCCAATTAGTGATTGGTTCTGTTGATAATTAAAACTCAAAACCATTTGATTTTCGTCTTGCCAGATGACTTGGCTTGGCATCAGGCTGGCTTTTTCCGGAATAGTCCCTAACTGCTCCCGCAATACCCGATTCTCTTTTTCAAGTTGACCAATCTCTTCCAAAAGGCTAAGAACTTTGAGCGATTGGCTGGTAGCCGTTTTAGGCAGAATGTCTTTACGCAAGGGCAAAACAAGGACCTCTTCCAAAGATTTTCGTAAACTATCAAAAACACCCAAACGACTAGAAATAATAAGCAGACATGAAAGAACAATCAGGATCAGCAATCTTTTCCTCATGTGGACCGTAGGAGAATCGAACTCCTGTTTCCGCAATGCGAATGCGGCGCATTACCACTGTGCTAACGGCCCAAACGAAATAAACTTATCTAGAATAAATTATAACAGAATTACACCCAGAATCCCTAAACCAATCAATCCCAAAGCAATAAAAGAGCCCACTTTCCAGCCAACAGCCATGCCGGAAGTAGGAATCGCGGCCGGAGGCGGAATTTTGGTCGGCACTGGACAAATACAGTCGGTTTCGGCCGGACAGGTAGCATTTAAACACATGCCGTTGATACAGGATAAACCACCGGCGCAGTTGGCATCGCTAGTACAACTCAGACTACAAGATTGTGGTGGCGTGGTGGGATTAGTGGGCGGCGGCGTACTGGTTGGCGTAATTGGCGCAATCGCACAGAGAGTGGTCGAACCAGCCGCCGTGGCAATTAGTTTAAAACGAATTATGGCAAACGTGCCGGAACCGCTTTTAGCAGCCGCATTAGTGCCGGTAATAATAATGGTACCGGTTGAGGCCTCAGTGTACGTGACTGATTCAAAAAAATTCCCCTTGGTCAAAGACACAAATTGTAAATACTCTGTTTCGTAAGTCACTCTGCCTTGAGTCGTGGTGATAGCCGTATTAAAAGTGTCAATACTCACCACAAAATCGTACTCCTGATCGCGCACGAGCTGCTCACTTGGCGCCTCAATCGTCATACTCAAAGCCAGAGCTTGAGGCACATGAGTAAATAAAGCCAGAAACGCGATTAACAATATTAAAAAACCTCGACGCATATTTAAATTATGACAGTTTGATAGAATTTTGCAACCAAATCTGCGGGTTGCTTTTTTTTACTTTGATTATTACAATGGACGCGTGAAGAATTTGATCATTATCGCCGACTACTGCCAGGATACTTTGACCACTCAGGAATTGAAAAGTGCTTTTATTGGTCACTTGAGTTCTTCTTTTTCCAGTCAGCTAAGTTTTGTTCACTCTACTCCCTCCACTATTCACACCGCATTTTTACTAAAGCAAATTCTCATTACCGAAAGCCGGCTTGGTGATCCTAATAATCTGGTGATTTTTGTTAATACCGATCCTCGGCTTCAAACCATTAAGGGAGTCAAGCTTTCCCAGGGAGCCCAGTTTGTCGTGGCCAAACTCAAAAATGGCGCCTGGCTTTGTGGGCCAAACGCCGGTCACAGCTTTTCATTAATCCGGGAAGAAATTGAATATCTGTACCTTTATCCCAACCTTGACAAAGGCAGCCAATTCCGCTCACGAGAATTGTATATGAGAGTGGCGGCACTTTTGGTTGAGGCCAAACAAGACGAGATGCAACTGGAGGAAATTCGCAACAACGACATTCTGGTTTTAAACGAGTTTTATATTGGCCACATCGACAACTACGGCAATATGAAAACCACAGCCCCCAATTCGTTTATGAAAGGCAAGCATGAATTTGGTGAGAAAGTGAAAATTACTTTAAACGGCCAAAACAAAGAAGCGGTCTATACTGATAATATGTTTGGCCAGGAACCCGGAATGCTGGTTTTGGCCCCAGGCAGTAGCGGCCTGCCCAACGATCCTTATCTGGAATTAATCATCTGGCAGCATTATCCCGACACTTCGGCTCGCAAAGCTTTCCCCCAAGCTAAACCCGGTGACGAGATAAAGCTAATTTAATTCAATCTTTGTTTTCAGTATAATTAACTCATGATAATTTCGCTAAGAGAAGTCGATGTGATTGGATTTTTGGGATTGAATAAAATAATGAAGCCAGGAGAAATTGATGAATTGCTTGAGGGTCTGAATAAAGAAATTTGGTTTCGCCTCTTTCATCAAGAATTACCCAAAATTTTAAATCAAAAGGAGTTTAATCAGTTGGTAAAAAAACATGAGCTCGCCTCTAATCTAGACTCAATCACTGCCGAAATTGAGCAGAAATGGCCGCATTTTAACTTTCGTCTTATAATTAATAAGATTGCTACTCAAGTAAAAAAGGAGTTTGTTCTTAATTATTTAACAAAACTGTCTCAAGACTACGCCAGTAATGCGGATTTACAAAAATTGATTACTCAAATCAAGACTTTTTTTGAAAAAAAAGAACTCAACCAGAAAAAACTCGATCAATTTCAACAACAGCTTTACCGATTAGTGATCTCAGCCGCCTCAGATTGATTAGTCTGGCGAATAAGTCCAATATAAGGCAAGGTAATATTTTTCTGTAGATAATTGTTATATTGCTCATCAGAAAGGCCTGATAATAGACTAACCAAATTGTCATTAGTAACGGCAATAATTCGTGTTTCACCCTTTCCAGTAACATTACTGTCGAAAATCAACATATACTCTTGACCACCGGCAGTCACCCCACGATGTAAAACAATTCCAATATGGCCAGTACTGTCAAATTGTGGCGATTTGGAAACAAAAAGATCTCCGGGCTTAAAGTCATTAACCTCTGGTTTATCAAGCCATGTTTTGAAAAAATCACTCACTGTTCCCTGTTCTCCTAAGGCAAATTTAATCCCACCCATAAAACCAGCGGCATTCCCAATTGTTTGCGAATTGGCCCCGAATTCACTGATACCGGTTGAGGCCAAACCAGAATGATCATATTGGAAATCCAGGCCAAGTGATCCCACCAAAGAAGGAAAACTCATCACACTATCAACACAGTCAAAATGACCTTGTGAAGAGAACAAAGAGTCAAGCCAACTAGTCATTTTAATCCCCTCTAATCCTAATCCTCCTTCGTGTAGTTTTTTTGCAAATATATCTCTTAGCAATTCCTCTTTAGCGCTTTCAGACAAACCTTTGATCTGAATAGATTGCTGATATGCATAATCTAAAGCATCAGCAATTACCACTAAACGCCTGCTTAAAACCTGCTCAGTATTCTCTTCAACTAATGACTCGGATGAAGGCTGTGTAATTATCTGTTTAATAACTTGGTCAATATTAATCCCATCAAAAGAGGTTTCGGTAACTGCAGCCGTTACTTCTACCATATCAGGTTCAATAACTACGGGCACCGCTGAAAAAGCCATTGGCGGTACTTGACTAGGGATTTGTGATTGAACTAATTCCAGTTTTTGCATCAGCTCTGGCCAGGTGGTTTTCTCAATTCGCAATAAAGACTGTAAAAATTCCTGTGACATTGTCGGATCAGGTAAACTGGTTGATCCAGGAACAATATTAGTGGATTGACCATACAGTACTTTAAAAGCTTGATAGGCCCGTACTAAATCTGGAGCGGCAGTTAGAGCATTAGGACTATCAATTATCGCCAAAAAACGGTGTACCAAGGCCGTTCTCTCTTTAGGTAAAGGTAAATTTCCCTGAAAAAACATGGTATCCAAGAAAATATCCAGTAAACGTCTTTGACTACTGGACTGATTGTTTACAAACATCAGTTGATCCATATTTAGATCCAAGTTGGCGCTACTTACTATCCGTTCAATTGCCGAATACCCTTGCTGATGTTGTAGATAATAAAGTAGGTTTGGAACATTGTCTTCTGTAAAATATAAACCGGCCAGTTCTTCATTAACAAACACGGTGTGACTGGGATCAAAACCCAACTGTTTCATGGCCAAGCCAAATTCCTCTGATCCGGCAAACAAATGACCATTTTGCTTCATGTGATGATAAATCGTTTGCAAGAATGGTGAGTTATTTTGTTCACCGACTAAAACAAAACGAAACCCATGAGCCTTGAGGCGCTCTAAGGTTGGCTGACTTTCGACTAAATTAGGCAACAAATCAACAAATAACTGATCCCAGGTTTTTTGGGAATAGAATTCGGTGCTGCCAGGTGTTATTGTCTCTACTAATTCCTGAGGAACGGCTAGAGTGGCAATGCGCATTCCTTCATCAGTGTTAAAAGCAATTGAAACATTTTGAACACCATTTTCACTTTCGCCAATTAAATCAACATAATAGTATTTTTCCAGACCTAGAATTTCTTGAGGATCAAAACCAGTCACCTCTTTCAGTGTTCGACGGATAAAAGTGGCTGGAATCTTGGCCATTGAGTAATTAGTTATTGGTGACTGACCATTAAAAATTAAGTCTAGTGAATTAAGCGCCACTGCTGGTGAAGTCGTTTCTATTTGCCCTAAACCATGACCGATTCTAACATTAGCCGGCAAGGCCGTGAGGCTTCCCTGCATTCCCCATTGTTCAAGACCAATTTGTTTCTGACCATCATAACCAGAATTAACGGTCAACAGTACTCGAACTTGGCCATTTGGTAAATGCATCATATAAACATCAACGGTGTTTTTCACTCCCAAAGCTCCTAAATCTGCCGTACCGGTTTTACTGGCACAGACTGCCTGCTCATCAATCCCACATTGTCCACTCATTAATGGCCTAATTCCTCCCCAAATACTGGCACTAACTGGATTGTCACGGTTGTCATCGTCGGCCAAAGTGCCAAAAATTAAATCAGCTTGTTTAATATAATCCGGCTTAGCGGCAAAGAAAGCCTCAGGATTAGCAATCATCGAGTAAGCCCGAGCAAAAGCTTCGGCTCCGCTTTTATCAGCCCCTTCAACACTTCCCAAAGGAACAAGCCCAATTTCAAATAAGTGCGGGACTTGATTATCCAGCTGTTTCAAATCACCTTCAAAATATATTTTCAGTCCTAATTCAGCTAATACTCTCTGAACATTGGCATAGCCGTCTTCTGGATGACGTTCTAGATATTCTCTCATCGCAGCCACAATCGGCCGATTTTGCGAATTAACAATTGCCTGAGCCAAAGTTTGTGTTGGCGTGGTGTTAGAAAGATTCCAAGGATTGCCATCATTATTAAGGGTCATACCGTTAATTTCAAAGGGTGTATTTGGAATTGGTTGATTGGCTTCGATTGAATATCGTTCTGGCTCCAGAACCGAAAGAACAAAAACCATGAGCGGCTTAACTGCACTTCCAAATTCCTGTGGACCAGCAGCAATAACACCAGTTAAATCAGTACTAGTCAATACTTCACCCGATCCATCAGTAATAATGGTCGCGATTCCTGGATTAACAATTGTTTCACCATTGGTTTCTGTAACCCAAGTCGGCGTTAATCCGGTAAAGCCTTTGGCTTCAAAAGTAAACGGAACCGCTGGGTTATGATCTTGCAGCTGCGAAGAAAACATCGCTGCATAATGCCCCTGAACCCATAGACTGGTATTCTGCGCTGTAGTTAATTCGTACGGTTGAAAAAGTTCATGTGGCAATACTTTTTCCGAATGCTTCAAAATTGTCGGCAACTCAATCATTAATATACCGTCAGCACTCCAACTCACTCTGCCATTTTTCTTGGCTTCTTCTAAAATTGCGTCATTTAGAATTAAAGCTTGATTGGATCCGTTTAGGCCAAAAAATTGATTGATTTCCGGGTCTTCGAAGATATTTGGGTCATAATAACCAGGTGGAACTTTGTTTAAAAAATATTTATCGGGTTGACGAGCGATTCCATCCAGCTCGGCCATCCATTGATGCCAAAGTTCAGGATTAGAAGTTTGGATTGGTCCAAATTTTTCACTAACCATTAATTGATCTTTGGCTCGTTCAACCAAAGTTTCGATTTTAAAGCGAAAAATAGCGTTCCTCTGTTCCTCAGTAATATTATTAAAATCAAGCTTAACCCCAGACTGTTCTTGAAAAAGTAGAAAGTCTTCTTGGACTAGAGTCGCTGGCGACCAACGATCGCCAGCTTGAGAGATAACAAAAATCAAGTGCTGTTGAGGTAGGGTTAGTTCATTGTAATGCTGGCCCAAATAAACCTGAGCCATCATGTCCCAACCGCGTATCTCTAAACCATTGATGTGCCCACCCGGAACCCAGCGAGCATATATTTGCGCTAATTCATCAGCCGTATACAGTTGGCCCAAGCGTTGCCCAGCCAAATAAGTTTCCAGTTTCCAACAAAGTTGTCCCAAAAGAGTTTGGTATTTTTCTTGATCGGCCTGATCTAGCACTGGACGGACTTGTTCAATGTTAAACGAGGCTTCCAGATTTTTGGGTATATGCCCGCTCCAAACACTGCCAAAAAGTTTTAGTAGATATTCGGGACTATATTGATCTGGCCGATGCAAAAAAGATGGTTCTCGTCCAATCGTAAATTGGCCCGGACCACCGCCCAGCCAATCAATCATGCTCATGGCATAATCCGACGAACCCGAAATCTTGGCGCCTGGAAATAGACGGCCGCCAGAAATCTCCATCAGTTTATATTTGAGATTCCGGCCAATAAAACGGCTCATAAAATGCCAGGCCTGATTATCTTGTGGCGCTTGCTCAATACTCAACCACTCCTGTGCTAAAGGAAAGTCAGTCACATTACTTTGCAAGGGCTGATAAGCGCCTTCATAAACCCCATTACGAGTAAAAATAATTGGCGGCAGCTGAGCTTGAGCAAGCATGGCCGTTTCCAGATGCAACCGGCCATCCAATACATTCACTAACGTATCATTAACAGAACCATTCAAATTCAGTTCAAACTCCGGACTAAAATATGTGGCCGATTCAATTTCCATACCCACTGGTTGAAAACCAAGCTGGGTTGAATGATGAACCAAAGCATTTTGCAAAGATTGTTTAACTGGAGCCCCAGTTTGATTAGCAGCTAACAAAATCGCTTCATATAATTGCTGATTTTTTGCCGGATTCTCGCTGACAAAGATAGATTCAACCTGACCTGAGAAATGAGTTTCGACAAAGTGATAAATGCTATTAAAAGCAGCCACGTCACCTAAAATCGCTCGATCATATAGTACTCGCAAATCGGCTTTACCATCAAACTCCAATTGTTCCAGTTTTTTCCAAATCAGTGTTGTCTGACTACCCAATTCAGGATTTGTTTGAGCTAAGAAATCCACATAATATGGATTTCCCAAAGCGATTTGTAAGTCTTGATCTTCTCCCTGCATCAATCCTTGCATCTGCCTGATCAGACCTTCGGACCATTGACGATCTTGATATTTGACCCCTTCCATAAACTCGGCTACCAAAGCAGAGTCTTGACCTTTTATTGCCAGAATTCGATTATTTAACCAACCGGTCCAAATTATCGGCTCCTCGTTATTTAAGATTTGTTCTCGGATAGCTTTGGGCACTTTTAAATAGCTCACCTGATCTTCAAAACTAATACTGATCCCAAGTTTGCTCGCAAGCTCAGGTCGAGTTACTTGTAGTAGCGCTCCGAGATTAGTTGCCTCAATAGTTTCGGTTAGCCAAGTTCTGGGATTATTATCACGACCCATGAAAAAAGCAATTGTCATGCTCAGATCAGCGGTCGTTTTACCATTGGCATTTTGAGCAATTACTTTAAGCTGATCTTCATTTCCAGTTCGCAGTAATAGATTAGTAAAATAACACAATTCTTCAATAGACAAATTAGAGGCTCGCAGCTGATTTTCAAAATTCAGAAATGACTCTGGAGTTAGACGATAATTGTCTAAAGTGGCCTCCTGCCAAACATTATCCAATTGAGTTCCAGATAATAAACCTCGACTCTGTAACTGAACATTTAGAGTGTGTAGATGACTAATTTTAGCGCTAATTTCATTATTAATTGCCTCTTGATCAGTCGGATCAAATTCAAACAACTGACTTTCGGTAAAATCACGGGCTACTCCATTAATCACTTCCTGAGGTTGATAATCAACTCCCCACTCCCCTGATAAGCCTTTTCCTACGGTCTCGGCCAGATGATGCAAGACCGGAATCGTTCTTGTCGCTCCAACTAATAAAGTTGAAGTTGTTCCGGTTAAAGCATTATAAATTAATTTTCGCTCTTTTAGGCGCTGACGAAAAGTTTTTTCTGTCGTCTGGCCGTGAACAAAACCAGAGCTGATCGCTAAAATCTGCTGTAATCCCTGGCATTCCTCTGGCGAATAATGGTGGCAAGCATAATCACTAAGTTGTTCGCGCAAAACATCAATCTCTCTAAGAATTTGACGATTGTCTAAGCGGATTTTACGATCAGAATCATGTATTATTCGCGCTCCATAACGAGCCTCATTGTGAGCTAATAACAACATCATTTCCAATTTTGTCTGACTCAATAGATCAGCAACAGTTTCCAATTCAGACAAACCAAATTGGCCTTGATAAAAATCACTCACCTGACCAGTGGTCAACAACTGACAGTGACCTTTAAAACGAGCCAGGGCTTGAAGGCGTTCACGATTTTCCTGAGTTCGTTGGGCCAGCTTGCCAGCCCGCCGTGACCTTGTTTCCAGTAAATTGCGCTTAGTTACTAAAGGCAAATCTTCCGGATCTAAATGAACTATTTCGGCTGCTTGATTAACTACGGTCTTGTTAAAAAAAGCCTGGTTAATTAAGGATTCAGTCCCTGTTGCTTTAATTCCCAAAGAGGCTAATACTTGATCACTTAATAATTTGGCGACGGTTAAACCGCCAATTAACGTAGGCGAATCCAAATTCTGGCCCAAACCAATCTGATTCATTGCTAAATTAGTTCCGGCAACTAAACCGGCACCAATAGTCCCTCTTAATAAACCTTTGGCTATTATCGGATAGTTGAGATGTTTAAAAACTAAAGGTTTTTGATACCATTTCAGGTCTGAGGCCTCTTTGCCCAAAAACCAGGCCCCAGCAATCAATCCACCATTAATTAAGGGCAGCATATTACGTAATACTTCGTGATTCAGTGTTCCCTCAGAGCTATAGTTGGCCAAACCCAACAAACCAGCAGTAATAACTCCAGGTAGAGCGTATTTAAGCGAAGCGAGGGCCTTTTCCTTTAGATTTTTTCCCGGAACCCTTAAGCGACCAAGGGTTTCCCCTTCTGGGGTAAATAGCCATTGTTTTAAACCCCGAGGAATTTTTTTTCCTTTAATTAGGGCTCGATGCCAAAAAGAGGTTTGTTTTAAGGCTAGTAGAGCCCGCTCACGGGTTTCTTGCCTCAGCGCCTCAGTATGACCCAGAGCTTCAGTTAATACCAAGTCTTCATCAGCCATGGTCTCGGCCAATTCCTCTTGGGATTTTTCAATTAGAGCCTGCTTTTCTAAAAATAATTCACGATATTGTTTCGCAGCATAACAACCGTAGGCAAAACCGGACAATGGACTTTTATTATCACTAACCAAGTGTTGATACAGCAGATCACCTTGTTGAGCAACTAACCACATTAAAAAATCATCAATCTTATTAACCTCGCCATGTTGCAGTTTCTGATAGCGTTTTTGTAGTTCAATCGGAAATCGCCCCTGATCTAATAATTGCAGAATTGAAGAACGATAAGAACCAAGGTGTTGAGTAAGTTCACTTTGCAGTGTTTGCCTAGCGGCTGATTGTACCTGCTGTAATATTGGTTGCAAATGACCAAGTTTTTGTTTTAAAGCAACTAAATCTGCTTGCTCTCCAGAGACCAAAGGCAGATGATAATTGCTCAAACCCAGCTCTTCTCTTAAACTATAAAGAAAGCCCAAAGAAACTTTATCAAGGGGTTGGCCAAACAACTGTTCCTGATAACCCAGAATATGCTGGGCAAAACCAGGCTCAAGTTGATTATGCCCAGAGGCATCTTTGGTTTGGAATAACCGGCGCAGTTGTTTGAGCTCGTCTTTTTTAGTTAAAGTCTGATCAAGATTCAGATTATCAGCCAAACGAGTCGATAATTGATTTTGCCAATAATCAGAAGTCGTTGTTAGAGGTAACTGGCCATATTGATGATCAAATTCTAATAAGGCTTGAGCGACACCACAACCTAAATTAAATTGATCACGACTGTAATCCCAAAGATAATAATTTTCAATTACGGCTGGCTCGGCTTTGCAGTATTCCTGAAAAAGCCTTTCCAGGTCAAAGGACTTTAGCTGTTTGGCTTTTTCAGAACTAATCAAACCTGATCGACTAAGGTATAACCGAAAACCTTTCGCTTCTTGATCATTAAAATCATCCTCCGACAATCTTGCTAATTGGATGGTCGCCTGTTTCTGAACCAATGCCAATTGCTTGGCCGCCTCAGCGACTAAGGCCTGAGCTAGTTCCGGTTGTTCTTGATGATTAATCAGTAACTTGCTCAAAGTCCCTTGATAAGTTTGGTTATTGACTCTTAAGACCAAATTTTTTTGATCACGTAAACCATAAAGTAATCCCAGAGACAGGGTGTTGATTCTTGATACCGGAGTTTGGTCTTTGGGTAGATAACCTTCCGGTAAGTCCAGATTACGTAAGGCTTGTGGTGCAAACCGGAAAAACATGGCTTCTGAGGAATCTCCAAAAGAGCGTGCCAAAAAATCCTCTTGCTGTTTAAAATATATTTCCTGATCTGGCTGATACCGATCATACTGTTTGGTAATTAATTCTTGGCTGATAATTGTTTTAGCAAGAGCCTGATGGCTAGCAGGTTTGGGGCTTTCTGATTGTGCATTTCTGACATCTTCTTGAATTATTGGGCTTTCCACGACACTAACTTCGCTCATAATCTAATGATGTCAAAAACCTTACCGAAAGTAAACGGGAATTAAGGATGAATTACTCTCTACTCTGCTCTTCCTCCAGCTTCTTTTTATATATTAATTCAGCTAACAAAAGACCATAACGACGACTGGGTGTAGTCGATAAACTCGGATTTTGTTTAATCTCTCTTTCAAATTCTTGAATTAAGAAGTGTAAAGAATCCGACGTAAAACTGTTAAGAACATTTCCTAATCTAACTTCAAGCCAACTTTTTTCATTATAAGTGTCATCTTTAATTCTTCTCACTTTCCCTATAACACTGAGAGTTTGTCGAATACGATCTAGACTATCTTGAATATCACCGCTAAAGTAATTGGTTAGTTGATCTGGATCCAGCAATTTCCCAGAAATTAAGTCCTGATAGATTTTCTGCTCTTCTGGATTTAATTCGTTTGCTTTTTGTGCATCTATAGAAGCTATTAGATCATCTTTTAAATCATATGGATCGTTAAACTGGCCCGCTGACTCAGGTTCTTCTTGTAACCAATCTGGTGTGGTTGGAGATTGAGGTACTTGCTCTTTTGGCTCTTGTTCAGGAGCCGGCTCAGCTTGAGAAGATAATTCTTCTAGATCATGTTCGTCGTCAGCCCCCTTATTCTGATGAGCGCTGGCCATCCTACCTTTTAAAAATCCAGGAATATCAGATTGATCAATACGCGTAGGAGCTGGCACTGCTGACTCAGTTGGTAATTGTTCACTGAGAGCTTGATTCATCATGCCAGGAATTGCATCTTGATCAACCACTTTAGTTGGTACTCTCACATAGTCTGGATTAGGTATTAGCGGATTTTCTACTGGCTCGCCAACTTGTTTAACTGGCGTATCGATTTCTATATCCTGAATATCTTGTTTTACAAAATTAGGAGTTGATCGAGTTTGGCGTTGCCTGGGCGGACGAGCTGGCCTTCTAAGCCTACCTGTTACCTCTCTAATGCGAGAAGTAAGCCTGTTGACTAGTTGCCTTGCCCGATTAACTTTTGGCTCAGCTGGAGTGACTGCTTGTTCTAATTCGGTTGTTTCGGTCTCAAGCTCTGTGCCAAACTTTGGCTCTACCACTGTATCTTGTTCTACTCTACTCTCAGTCTCGGCTACAGTCTCGGGTTCGAACCCGAGCTCTGCCTCAGTCTTAGGCTCTGTCGCAGGCTCTGAGTTTAACTCTAGTTGTGAAGGCAAGACAGCTGATAGTTCTTCTGAACCAGTAAAATAGTAGTACCCTTCATCATCACGAAGAACAGCCATGATCCAACGGTTGCTAGTTTCATTTTTGAACTCTAACGGTTGATTCTGACCAGGAATTACGACCGATAAGATAACATTTGGCGGAATATTGTACGTTGTCCGATTCTCCGGCTCAGGAGTTGTTACAGTAATTGTGGCCTCCTCTGACCTAAGGCTAAGCCAAACTTCATCGACGATAACTCCTTTTGGTAAGTTAAGTAAAACAGAAGAACTATTGGATGGTAGATTTAGCTCTACTGACTTGATGGTTAAGCTACCAAATTGAGCTAATCGGGGAAGCAATGAATCTATCTGAGTCTGATCACTTAGAAGAAGAGTTTCAATCGTATATTTTGGGTCTTCTCCTTCTTGACCTTCAGTTTTAGTAGCCATATTTTTCTCAACTAAGGCGTCCAGTATGTTTTCTTTTTGGAAAGGATCTAGATCAATTTCTAAAGTAGCAAAACCATTAAAAATCCTTACTTTTTCAGCCGTCGAGTCAGGTTCGATAGGTAGAGGTGCTTCCGGTGCAGGCGCAGGTGGAATTGTGGGTAAATTCGATGATTTAACAGTTGGTAACGGCTCTTGCGCTGGGGCCGAATCTAAAGACTCGGGAGTTTCCCCAACTGGTTCGCCCCCTCCTGCTCCTGATTCCCCAGAAGTTCCTTCTGTAGTTGGCGCTGGTGGAGTTGGTTCTTGATATTCATAAAACAAACCTTGCTCATCTTTTTTTGAAGCCCCAGTAACTCTTACTACTTCGATTGGTTTGGGAGAGCTACCTGGCTCAAGTTTACGAACACTTAAGCTCTTGCCTCTCTTTGCCATTTCTTTCCGACTTTTAGCCCTTGGTTTTAACTCATCAACAATAACCACTGCATAGCGGGGTAACTCTTGTTCATCAGCTGGTACTTTTTCAGTAGCCTGAGCAGTGAAAAGATAAGCAAATCCTTTTAGAGCATCTTGTTGATGTAATCGTGGATTAAGATCAGCCAAACGGTTGCCAGTATTAATTCGGTCCCAGATGTTCTTATCGCGGCCAGTAGCGGCTCGCATTAATTCAATATCTAATTGCTGAACCAAATCATGATTAGCAGTATCACCTTGTTGATATTGATGTCCAACTAAACCATGGAGGGGATCTTCCTGAGCCGCAAATTTAGATAAAATAGGATAATCAGCTGAATTTGATCTGATATAGCTCCAGATATCCTCTGATAGATTTGGACCAGCCTCTTTTTGACGACCAAATTTTCGGCGTTTAAATCTTCCTGAGACCTCCAGAGTCACTAATTCCTGACTTAATTGATCTCTATCAATTTCGCCTATATTTAAATTAAGCTGCTCGTTAATTTGAGTTAAAAGATCAGCAGCTCTATCTTGGTGAACTTTTCGGCCAGGAACCTCGTCTTGTTTATAACGTCTGGCCTGCTTAATTAAACGTTTGGCAATTTTTTGATCCTTATGATCAAAGTTTGAATAAAACCAACTTTCAAATTCCTGTTCAGAATCATTAAGAATAATGTGTTGCGCGGCCACAAAAGTTTCATGATTAAGGCCAAGATGGCTTAACATTTCACCTAAACGCTGATCAATAACCTGACCATAGTCCGCATTGCTCCAGTCGTTAACCCGCTGAGCCGCAAAAGAGGCTAATCCAGAAAGCTCACCGGAATGATCTTCAAGCATCTTTAAAACATACTCTTCCATTTTTTCCTGGCTCTCAGGAGTTCCATTGGGATTGTCCTCAACCAAAGCTTTAATAATCAAGTCTGTATTGGTTAGTCCCATCACTCGCATTAATGCCAACCGACCCACCTGCTGATGTTCCAAAAGAGCCTGCTTGGCTTCTTGGATCTGTCGGCGAACAGCAATAGAATCTCCTTGAGTTAGATTTGCATCAACTACCGCCTGCATTAATTGTTCTTGTGTGAGTACAAATTCTGGTGGCAACAAGGTCCAGGTATAGCGAGAAGCCAAGAAAATATCACGTAAAAAAGGTGCTTCAAGATCTTCTGTTCCTTTTTTACCAGTAATAATATCTACTCTACCCTCCGGTTGTTTTTGTCGACCAGCTTGACTTCGAGTAGTAACTCTTTCATGAATAAATTCTGCCGGACCACTGATTCTTCTGGCAACCTGAACCGACCTAGTTGCGGCATCTTCTTGTTTTTCTTCTAATATCTGTTTCATTGTTGCCTCGGTCCAATTAATATATTCGTTATAACTGAAATCAACTCCATATCGCAAACCATCAAACATATCAACAACATCAAGCGAACGTGGATTTTGACCTAAGTCATCAGGAACATCTACATGTGACAGAAAACCAACATTGCTTGACTGCCCAAACATTCGTCTCATAAATTGTTGAACAATTCTGGAACGATCTTGTTTTTGAACATCGTTTAAGAGATGTTTTTTATCTTCCTGAAGAGCTAGTTCTGAGCTGATGTTTTCTAAAATATAAGCAAGACGAACGGTATTTAAGCGATAACGCTCTGCCTCCTGCTCAACCTTGGTATTAAATTGACCTGGCAAATCGTTGTCAATAAGCTTAAACTTGTCTCCGTCTTGCTCCAAGGAATAGCCCATTTTTTCCAAAGTGGCTCTTGCTTGACTAATTTGATCTTGATCGTTTGATTTTTGAGCTTGCTCCAATACGCTTTGAAAATAATGCTCAACAATTTGTCCAGAATGTTGACTAAAAAATTCACCGATATAAACAGGTTGAGGAGCTTCTGATAGTCCATCTGTAGATTTAGCCTTACGGTCCAGAATCTTAAATTTTTCACTCGCCTGCTCTTCGGGTTTTTCACTGGTAATTAAAGAGTCGCTTCTAACTATGTCCTCTCCCTTAGGTAAAAGCAATGTTAAGGCCAGATTGGGATCGGTCATTTTAGCGAAATTATCAGGATAATATGGCAATTTCAACAACTCTTGGCGATCAATTTCGTCTGGACGGAGGAAAGTACGGCTTTGCTGTTCTGAAATACGGGTTGATAAAGACTGTTGCTTGAACCTTTCAAGAGAGTCATTTCCTTCGGACATATATAATGTAATAACTACTAATATTTTTATTGTTGCACAATAAAAAAAATTTGTCTATATTATTTTTATGACTAATAACTTGCCAATAAATTTTGTGGTTGCCAACCAATTAAAGCAAGTTAATCTAGCCAAAAAAATTAACACTGAAGAAAAATCCGTTAAACAAGATCTTGATCTTGTTCGTAATAAACTGGCTCATTATCTGAAACACTAATCTCTAAATCTTTTGCTTTTTCTTTATAAATAAGTCATTATTATTGAATATGGTGAGTGAAGGATTACCTATCAATTTACGGGTTGCCAGCAATTTAAGACAGAAATCGACTCAAGAACCTGTCAGTGTGGCTATACAACAGTTTAAGAACAAAGCTGAAAAAGATGCTTCTAAAATTGAGTCAGTTGAACCGTTGGCCACAGAACCTAATCTGCCGCCTGCCCCAATTGAACCCTCCGAACCTTCACCAACACCGGAATCAAATGATAATAATGATTCTTTACCGCCAGCGCCCTCAAAAACTAAGGAAATCACTCCACCAGAACCTCCACCGCCAATTCCCCCACGACTGGAACCATTACCTCAACCCGAACCGCCACCTCAACCTAAATTGCCAGAAACTGATTTTCAAGTCGCTTTTGTCGGTTTACAAAACGCTCTAATCCAAGAGGGTCAGCGGCTCGAAGAAACTTACAAATCCTGGGAGCAAAGTGACAGTATGCTACACGATTGGCGCTCTAAACCAGCTTTATTAGTTTCTCGTATCCCTCACATTGGCTCTTTTTTAAGCGGAGCCGCATATTCATTGGCTCATCCAATTAAATCTTTATGGCAAAATGTTTTGCTATCGAAGCATTTTGATAATCGCAACAAGCGCTTTAGCCGCGAATTGATATTGGCTTTAAAAACCAAAGATTTAGCTATGGCTCATGTCGAAATTCCTCAGGAATTTATGCAACAAGCTTTAGCCGAAGGGAAAAAGCGCCGCAACGCCACGATTTTGACCCGTTTGGGTTCGGCTTTTTGGGACGTTACTTTGGGTAATTTGGGTTGGCAGAACTCTGTACAACGTTCAACTCTTCGCTTTCTTCAGTCTGATGACGCTAATCCCTTAAGACAAAATTTGGAACAAGTGGTTAAGGATAGTTTAAAAAAACAGGAACGCTTGGCTAGCGGCCTTACCAAACATATCGAACAAGCTGGCCAGGCCGAAGATCTGTTAATTGCGAAAGAATTTGGCGAGGAGCGCAGCCGTTTACAAGCGGCTCCAGAAGTTCAGCAACAACTTGATACTCATTTCAAAAGTTTAATAAGTCAATTTCATGATCAAACTCTGACTGAGAAAGCTTTTATTGCCGAACTTAATCGCTATTTGGCCAGTGAGAATTTTCAGAAACACCTAACTGATGAACAAAAACAATATTTTAATCAACCCGAGTTTGCTAGCAATTTATTACAGACTGCTAAACAAATACACGAAAATTGGGATTCTTACCAACAATCAGATCAACATGAAGGCAAGAATGGCTCTTACTTTGATAGTCTCCACTTTGATATCATAATTGGTCAAGCAGAGTGGCATGAAGCCCGCGAAAAACTAAAAGGCAATGAAAAACAACAAGCCAGAGAACAAGCTTTATACCTTGAACTAACCAGATATGACCAGTTTTCTGCTACTGCCGGTAATTTACAACAGGCAATGAACTGGCAACAACGCAATCATGGAATTCTTGAACGCACACTTGAGGGAGCAATTAGTAGCCCACTCACCGCTTATCTTGCCGGGGAAACAATTGGCGGCTTATTGACCTCTCTACCTTTGGGTCTAACCCGAATGGCCGGCTTAATTCCTGGCCCAGTTATGGCTGGAGTCAGCGCTGCTTTGGGTACACGTAGCCAACTTACTCATGAGCGCCAACAGGTATCACGAGAATCAGCCATGGGATATATGAGCGAACATCCACAACAACGCCGAGCCGAACTAGAAAAAACCTTAGTCCAAACGCGTTCTGCCACTGAGCTTTATAATCAAATTAAGGATTTATTAAATAAAGAAACTTTAAACGAAACAGAACAACAGCAGTTACTTTTACATGCGGCTCATCTACGCAGTCGATTACGCTTAACTGACCTTTCAACTAAAAATAGTCGTGTCCAACAAAATTTTATTGACTACAGTGACGCTAACAATCAAGAACTTTTGGGCTGGTGCAACGAAAATAATTTTACTCCGGATCGGCTTTTACGCAGTAGCTTAATTCAAGCTCAGGAAAAGCTTATCCGCTCTGGAATATCGGTTGAAAATACCAACAGTCAGCTGGCTTTGTTTACCGACGTCATTACAGCTCAATTATTAAACGCCAGCCAAGATGTGGCTCAACTTGAGCAAGCCCTTAAAGAAATGCAGAAGAGGTATCATGAGCGCGGTTTAACCAATATAGACACTCAAGCAAGTGCTAATCAGATCACTCGGGCATTAGCCTTAATAAAAGCTAACCACCTTGACATTGAAGAGGCCGAATCATTAATTCACAAAGATCGCTGTTTTCAGCGTTATCTAACTGCTCAGATGGCTTATATGGGCGTTAAAACGGCTGCTTTCAGCTTGGCCTCTGGCCAAATGATGGGTTACCTTAATCCAGTTACTTATGCGACTTCGGAGTTACACAGTGCTTTTTCACAACAAGATTATGCTCAAACATGGGCTCAAGTTTGGCAAGGAAAGGCCGAATCGGGAACCGAACTGTCTTTGGCACAGAATATTATTCAAACTTTAAATAATCATTTAAAACCTGAGTCACCCTTTAGTGGTCCGACTGAGTTTGATTTTACCGACGGCGCTGGCGTCAATCACGAATTTAATATTAACGGTCTTAATCCGGCTCTTCGTTTTAGCGGAAATTTATTAATTGACCAGCGGGATGGACAAGTTGTCGGCTTGATTAACCGAAGTAATGGCCAGTTTGTGGCTCAGGTACCTGATTGGCAATCAAGAATGGAGTTACCGATAATTGAACCTGGCCTGCCCGATTACACCCTGGCTTTTGATTACAACTCCCCAACCCATGAACAAACGATTCAGATTGATGGTCAAACTGTTAACATTCAAATACCCCAAGGAACAGAACTTTTTCAAGACTTAACCACGGATCCCAACGGTCGGACCTATGATTTGCAGGTAGCTATACCTAGAAATGGTTTGAATGATATTTTAGTTCAGGATATTGTTTTTAAAGAAGATGGCACGCTTAATTATGCGCCTCATCAAGATTTCAACATTAAGATTGAAACGCTTACTAGTCCTGACGTTAGCCCAACCGAACCAGAAACAACTCCTGAGTCGGTTGAAATTAACGCACAACAGTTTTGGCATGACGCTGCCGATAGTTATCGGGTTGTTCATGCCCGATCAGAATTGCCAGTAGCCATTACTAACCATCTTATTTCGGCCGAAAACCCCACCAGCGACCATCCTTTTGCGGTTGAGTTTCGCTTTCCAGAATCTATGGTTCATAATCCAAACATTAACAAAGATCAAAGTTTAAATACTTTTTATCAAGACGGCAAACTTGGTTTGCTGTTTCAAACAATAGAACTAGATCCAGATGGTAAGGAAATTACTCGCAGTATATTTTTACCAGTTGAGGAAACTTTTGATCATAATGGCCGAACATACTATCGCACAGTATTAGATCCAACCAGTGACGACTTAGTTGCCTTACCACGTCCCTTTAACGGCCAAACATCGATCAAGGAATCAGATTTGGCCCAGTTGATACTGAATGAAGAGTATCTGAGCCAACAGTCAGAAGGAGCCCTTAATTCCGAACTGACTTATGAGGGCCGGCAAGCCTTTAATTTGGGCCACCAAATGGTGAATAATAAAATTATCGATGGTCGCATTTTAGGCGGATATTTTGATGAAAATAAAACCTTTATAACGACTCATGCTATCCATGGCTCTGGTGATTTAAAAGATATTACAGTGGAAATTGATAAGCCGGTTACTCCACCACCAGAACCGCCGCCAGCTGAACTCGGCCTTAAAATCGGCTTAGATGGTGAATTTCATCAGCCAGGAACTCCTGAAACAGTAGTTATTATTCCAAAAACATTGGTTACTGATTACAAAGTCGCCCCTGGCTTATATAGCACTCGCATGAATTTGGAACTTGGTCAGAAAAGTAAACCTACAGAGCCTAAATTAACCGAACTTGAACCGACTGAAGAACTAGAGCAAACTATTACTCTCCCATCTCGACTTGAATTAGACGGCCAGACAGAACAAGTCGGAACCACAGAGTTTGGAACAACCACTGTTTTAATCAACGGTCGTCAATATCAGGCCAGCGTCGCCTCAGATGCTGGCGGGACCCGAGCCGAAGATGAAGATTACTCTTTAATTACCTCAGGCAAGCTACAAGACTTGGATTATTCTTTTTTAGGGATTTTTGATGGCATGGGCGACCATGCCCAAGGAAATAAAGCCTCAGAGATAGCCGCCGAAGCTTGGAAAAAGACCTTATTAGCTTATCAAAATCAATATAAAGAAACTTCTCTTCCAGAAATTAATGAGCAATTTGTCTCTGATTTAACCTTGTTTTTCAGAAAAACTTTTAAGGAGCTGGCTCAAGAAAAACAGCTCGACAGTACGGCTGGCACAACCATGACGGCCATATTTAGCCTGGGCGGGAAAACTTTCACTCTCAATTGTGGAGACAGTCGAATTTATCGCCAACGCGACAATCAACTTGAACAGTTGACCAATGATCATAGTGCCATCTTTTCTGATTGGAAAGCCGGCCAACTAACAGATGAACAGGCAAACAAAGCCGAAGGGAAAAATATTATTTATCGAGTTATCGATGTGGGAGGAAAATCTAAAATAGATATTACCCAACTCGACTTACTCTCCAATGACTTGTTGTTATTAACCTGCGATGGCATTCCCGAGGCTTTTGATGATGAATATTCTCATAATCCCCAAACATTATTAAGTGCTCTTAATGTTGCTAGCCTTACGGATAAACCAGCTCTGGAACTGATTTCTCAAGCCCTTAGTCGAAAAAATAATAAAGCCGCGGATAACTTATCAGTCATTATCTTAAAAAAAGAAAAAGCAAGCGCTTAAGGCTTAACTGGCGCCGGTGGTAAATCTGGAAGTTTGTCCAAATCAATTAGATAGCCTTTTTTGAATTCAGAAAGAGCAGCAGCAATCTGGGCAGTCAAATCCGGAATACTATTAGAAAAAAATTGACTTATCTGTTCCTGAGACGCTTGAGAATCTAGAAGCTTTTCTAGTTGTTGTTGTTGGGTTTGTGAAAGCAAACCAACTAAGCGACTATTAACCGACTCCAACACCTGACTAATTAAAGATTCTTTGTAGTTTGCTATTTCGTTATTAGGAATATTGGGCTTACGCTGAGCAACTAATTCGTTGACAAAGGTTTGCATTGATAAATAGTCAAGAGTATTTTGCTGAGTCCTTTGATCAGTCATATTCTAACCTTAAACTGTTTTTCAAATTTTGTCAATTCTAGTTAAAGCTGAGTTAAAAGAGAGCGCTTAATTGCCGGCATCAAATTTAATTGATCAATTACGGAATGAATTTCTTGTTTTTGGCTTTGGCTCAGTTGATTGTTAATAAAATTCAGTGTTAAAGAATATCGATGATTGACTTCTTCATAATTCATGAGAGCATAAATAATCGACAAAAAATGGGGACGGCAACGATTCTCTCCGGAGAGAATCTTGGCTAACTCCAATAAGTGACCTGGTAAAAAATATGCACGGGCAAAGTATTTGAAAGCGTCGTCTTGAGAGATCTGATTTTCTGTAGCAATTAATTCAATTAGAGCTGTCAAGACTTGGCCTTCGGCTGGATAAGCTTGAACTTTAACCACATGGTTCATGGCCTGTAGCCAATCGGTGGTCATTTTCACCGTACAGGCTTCCATTAAACCCCCTCCCCGCTCAGTATAATCACTGTTGGGATTTTGAAAGTCAATTGGCTTGTATAAACTCAAGGCCCATTTCTCCGGTAAAGTCTTATTTTCATCACTAAGATTTTGCCAAAAAGCCATATCGCCCAATAAATGTGTCAGCTCGTGCGGCGCCACTTCTTTGAGGATTCTGGTCATAATTTCAACTAAGGTTTTTTTCGTCAACTCACCCCAGCGCTCATAACCAAAACGCTTGGCATGTTCCTGAATAACACCATAGTCTGCAAAAATAATTGGCAAGGTGCCTTGCACAAAACCCAAGGCCTGCCCTTCGGGATTAAGAAGTTTGCTTTTTAAACCATAGATCGGTAAAAAATATAGTCTTTTAATTTCTGGTAATTGAATATGATATTTTTCTCTAACAAAATTGGAGTAAGTTTGCATCGCGTCAATCAGAGTTTGTTCGAGTTCCTGATTAGTAATGCCGACCGAGTTTAGCGAGCTTTCAAATAGACGTTCTTGTAAATCCATTTCTTGCTTGACCCATGTAACGCCCTGAGAGGCAAATCTTGAATCCTGGTCGCAAAGCGCTTGAGCCAAAAATTGATTATCAAAATAGCGTTTACCCAAACTCTCCAAAGGAAAATACTGTGGGTCACTTGGTTCTTTGCGATAATATTTCCAAATATCAGTTCGTGAATCTTGTGGACACAGCCACTTGAGAATGGCTACTTCTTTATCCTGAAGGCGATTTAATCGGTTATCCTGATTATTTTCCGAAACTAAAATAGCTTTCTGGTTTGGGTTTAGTAATTTGGCTTCAGCATGGATTAACTCTCGTATTGCTTCACTGCTTATCTGACCAAAAATATTGGCGAGCCAAGTTATTGCTTTAAGATCCTGCTCGATTTTAGCAAAATCAAAACTCGTTTTGGTTTTGTATAAACCGAGTACTTTTTGAATATAGACTGTTGTTTGAGATTGACCACAGTATTCGTGATAAAGCTTTTCGGCGTCTTGTTTTTGAAAATTTAGGCAGTTTATTCCCAGGCGTTCAAATAGGTTTCGCCAGTTTGAATTACTAGGAGTTTTAATAAATTCTCTTGCCTGCTGAAATATTCTAATCACTGAATCAAACCAGTTTTGTTGCTGTTGTTCAAACTGATCTCCTAGTTTGCCTCGCCAATACTGTTTTCGTTCTCGAGTTGAGGCTTGCGACAAAAGCTGATAAGTTGTTTGTTCACGACACTGATAATCATTGATATCGCTCTCCCTTAGCTCGGATAAGTTGTCTTCTTGCCAATTAAGAGCTTGGCCACCCAATAAGAGTCTTGCCTGTAAGGCAATTAAGACAGAATCGTTCGTCAGATTCTCGTGATTAGGCTTGTTCTCCAATCTTAAAGCCATTTCAATCATAGCTAATTATACCATACTATGGGATATCTAGGCTAGAGAGCGTCTTTTAAATGAAGATTGTGAAGATCGATAAAATCATCAATCGTCATTGAATGTGGTTTGTTAATTGCCTGCAAGAATTCATCAAGTCTTTCCTGAAGTTGCTCTTTCTGATTAGGATCTTTCTGACCAATTAGATATTTAAGTAAAGCGTCCCTTAAAGGATAGATAGCATCATGGCCAGGATGATTGCCTGAGGCACCTTCAATATCAAGAATGGTTTGTAAATCCATATTAAAAATTTGTGGAATTAAATTATTTTCTGCCAATTCAAGTCTTGATTTAAGTTCTTGGGCTCGAGTCTGAGAAATCTCAAGATAACTGGAAATGTCAGAATAGGCAGCATCGCCAAAAAAAGCCGCTATATCATCAGTATATTTACTTTGCAGCTCGTTATACTCTTTCTGAGCTTTGTTTAATTCAACCTGTGCATATTGATAATCCTTAAGTACCGAACCAAGCGTGGTTGACGGAGTTGTTTCAACAAATAACCGTTTTAATTCATCAAGTTGTGAGCTTAAATAAGTGCTACTGGAAAGATCGGTTGATGAGTAAATTTCTCCACCCATATCCCGCAATAGAATTAAAGCATCGCTGCCAAGATTTTCGTAAAAACTACCGGCCGGCTGATCTGGTCGCTGACCTCGGGTAAGATCGCCAATTATATTAATCTTGGTAATTCCAGCTAGCGCTCCTTGAGAAAGAGCCAAATACCAAATTGACTTTCCTAAACCCTGGCCGCGGTATTCCTGAGCTACTTTTACGGCCTCGAGATTTCCCTGCCATTTTTCATAGGCTGTTTTAATATTGGGGGTCAGCTCGTTAGGTAATGGCTGAGAAAATATCCTTGACAATTGATTAGTCGAACAATCTGCCTCATTTGAATTAGCTAATTTCGTAAAATCAACGTGGCCAATTATCTTAGTTTCTCCTGAAGCAGTGGTTTCAACAAGATTACATGAATATTGGCTGGTATTATCTGGATTGTCTTTTCGTAAGGCAAAATAGTGAAATCGTTTCCCGTCTCTGGCCAGACCAGTTAATTCTATCTCCTGAGTAGTAAATATTCCCGGAGTTAGCTCCTGCCAAGAACTAAACTGATCACTCAAACCTAACTTTTCAAGATAAGGAATCAGTCTCAAATCCTGTTGTGCTAATTGATCCTCTCTTAGATCAATCATTGTTGGCTCTTCAGGCTCAAAATCTCTCAGCTCTTCTAACGAATCAGGTTTAAGAATTTGTATCTGCTGGATAATTTCGTTAGTTCTCAACAACTGAATAATTTTATTAACATCAACGCTGTGAGAGAGAAATTCGAGCCAACGTAAGTGATGAGCCTGTAGCTGATTGCTATCTAGGGCTTGTTGTAACTCTATAAGCCTCGGTTGCCAAAGTAAATTTACCTGATCCGGATGATAAACAAGACCGCCTTCTTGTGTAACTTCAAAAGGCATTAATTGTGCTTGCATCAATGCCACTGTTTCTTCGAGAGTTGGTTGATGTTCTGCTTGATGTGCCTGATCAAGGATTTCTTGCCAACGTCTAACATCAAAGTTGATAAACATTGTGGCAGTGTTTTGGGCCTGATTATTTTCGACTTTATACTCTCCCTGATTAGCTAACCATTGCTCAAGTAACTTATCATCATTTTGGTGTAAAAAAAGAACGTTATTGCAGAGTATTCGATAAAGCTGTGCTTCTTGTTCTGGAGTTTGAGCAGAAGAAGCGGCTAAACCCACCAACCCAGAATCCCCGTCTGTTTTCTTTTCCGCTTCAAGATAACGAGGATCATGTCTATTAACTTCTAATTCTTGTACCCAAGGAGCAATATTAGGATTAGGGCTGGCAAAACGTTGCCCTGATCCGTCTTCCCTAAACACAAAAAAAGGTTCTCTAAGTTTGTAGGCCTCAGTAGCAATAGTTAGACCCTCTGGCAAACTGCTTACATAAAAGGGTTGATCAGGATCTACAGGCACTTTAACGCTTGCAAACCAGTCTTCCAAACCAAAGGTCAGGCCTAACTCCTGATTTGATGGCGGCTCGATTGGCTCTACTGATTTTACTGGCCCTTGCTTTGAATGAAGCTTGGTCAAAAGAGCCTTTTCACGAATTGTCAGTTGTTCTTTTGGACAACGGCCGACTACCTCATGAGTAAATTCCTGAGGCTGAGTGAGCGCTTTTATTTTGCCATCAAGCAAATTGGCCACAATCTCCGCCTCATCATGACCAAAAATTCCAGCCAGCCACTGAACAGAACTTAAATTAGCTCGTAATTCAGGTAGATTATTTTCGTAAGCATTAAGTATGGTTTCTAAGAAAAATTGCACGGATGTCTGATCGGTTTTAGCCACGGCAAAGCGATCATACAGTTCTTGAGCTTTCTGACTGTCAAATCGCTCTATATTAGTGAATCCTAATTTTTTAAGAAAAGCTTGATGCTTGGGGCCAAATTTCTTGATTTTCAAAGCTATCTCAGTTCGCCATTGATTCATTGCCTGGTCATAACGCTGATCTTGCCAATGTTGCAATCGAGTCTCTAATGACAATTCCTCAGTAATACCAACGACTGCTCGCACTGATTGGTCAACCTGATCAGCATTTTGAAAAAAAGTCTGAGCGTCTTGGCTAGATATTGTAAATTCAGTTTCCGGATCAAGATTGTCAGCCATCAATATCATCCGGCCCTGTAAGCCAGCAAGGTTTTGATATTTGAGTTTTTCAGCTTCCCTTTGCCCAAGCTGTTCCTGTGTCATTTAAAGATTATATTGTTAAACTTAATTATTGTCCACTACTACCCTCCCCGCTCATGGCGCCGGTATAAAGTTGCATTAGAACAAAAATTAGGGCAAAGGCCCCAATTGCTCCCCCAAGTTTCAAACCCTTAGCCACATGTCTTTCCAAAGTACTGGCCATAATAGAAGTTAATTCCCCATCAATATCTTGAATTTTTAGAGCTGAAAACAGAGCTAGAAGTGTTTTTTTCGTATCTCCCTCACCATTAATTAAATCAAACCAAGCTGATTGAGCCACCGGTTCCTGACTGGGTAATTGTTGATAAAATAGGCTGAGATTGCTCAAAAAATTTTGAGCCCGAATATTGAGTTTGTCAGCTTTATCAAGTCCATAAAAGTCTTTTTCCAATTGGTGGATTTCTTCCTGAGCTTTTATAATTACTGCCTGATCTCCTTTGTCCTGAAAATCAACTCGAGCCTTTACCATGATTTTTTTCTTCTTAGCTTCAAGTTTTTCTTCCAATAATAAACGTAGAGCTTTTTTACCCTGCGCCCATTCACCTATAACTTTTCCTATTTTTTTTGAATCCTGGTTTGCCGAATCAGCTTTTGCTTCAGCCGCCTCTCCAACCTGACCACTTAAAAAGGATTGCCAAAAGGCCGATTCGGGCCTCAAGTCACGGGCAGTAACAATTAACCGGCCTTCGGGGGATAATCCCTGCAAAAAACCAGCCATTTCCTCTGGCGATAAAAGTCCTCTATAGGCCTCACTCATTAACTGGGTTAACCAATGATCTTGGTCAATTGGTCCGGCTTCGGAAGTAAGCAAACCTAATTCTTGAGCGGCTTTTTGCAAAGTATCGGTTTCGGTAATTTTAATCTCTGTTTGTTGTGGATTCTCTAATATTGGGCCAGTTTGTTCACCAAAATAATTGCTAACTAAAGTCATTATATTTGATCGAGTTTGGGTTAATTGACCAAGTAATTGGTCAGAACCAACAGGCGGATAATTAAGAACAAGCTTTTCCAAAATGGCTCGCTCTTGTTGGGTAATTACTACTGGCTGCTCTGTTTGAGTTAATTTGATTTTTAAGGCTGTTAAGGCGTCTTCCAATTGAACTTGCTCATCTTTTGAATTAGCTTTTGTGAATTTTGCTTTATCTAATAGTTCGCTGATAAAACCACCGACAAAACCCCGTTCCTGCATAAAGGCTTCACGCGACAAAACCTGCTCATGGTTAGTGCTAGGCTGAACTTCGTCTGTCACTAACTGCCCATTATTTGGATTAATCGGCGAGGCTTCCCCAACTGGCGGTGCGATTTCTATTTTTAGAGTATTAATTTTTACCTTTTCTGCAGGGGCCGGAGCCGAATTTTCCGGAACAATGTCTACCATAAGCTTATCCTATCGGGATTTACTAAAAAATGCAAACATTGTCTTAGTTTTCATCTATAATATTAAAGTGACTAATCAAAAAATTCTCTTTAATGTAATCTTGGCTTCTTTGACTCTGACTTTAGCCATACTTTTAGGTCTGTTGGATTTCTTTGGCTTTCTTAGGGGCGCTCACACCCTTAATTTTTTATATCTGGTTCTGTCGTTTGTCACTTGGCATTTGCTTGGTTTAACAATCTTTTTACTAAATCTGGATAAACCCAAGCTGGAAACAGTCTATCTGGTCGCCGCGGTTTTGTTTGGAACAGTATTTTTTATTTTTAATCAAAACTATCTTTCGGCCTTACTCGCCACTTGTTCTTTTTTTCTGTTTCAGATTTACACAGAAAAAGCCTTATCCAAGCGAGCCAAACTTTTTGTAAACTACTCCACCCGCGAAGTCGTTTTTCCAATCATCCGCCAAAGCTTTTTATTTTTGCTTTTGATCCTGGTGACGGTTGGTTTTTTTCAAGGACAACAGCAAGCCAAACGCGCCCAGCTCATTACGCCCTACATGGTCCGAACTTTAAGCAAGCCGATTGTGATTATTCTCAACAAACAGCTGGGAACCCAGCTACAGCAGCAATTGGGGCCGCAATTTGAACAAGCGCTGGGTACCGACGAACGCCGGACAATCGTAACCTTTGTTTTGAGTGAAATTATGGAAAGTTTTAGTGAAGGCACCACTCGCCAATTGTTTGGATTAAATTCTCAAAATCTGCCTTTGGAAAAAACCATTATTTATGATTCCGGCGAGATTGACTTAACTCCGGTAGTTAACGATGTCTCGGACCAAATCGCCACGCAAATGAATCAGCGGCTTAATTTGTATCTACCCATTATTCCGCTTTTCTTTGCCTTGCTGGTTTTCTTATTTGTCTCTCCCCTGGTCGCTGTATCCGAAGTATTGCTCTTACCCATTATCCGAGCTATTATTGCCCTACTCATCAATCACAAGATCATTATTGTCAGCAAGCAATCCGTGGACCGAGAAGTTTTACAGCTGTCATGAACAAAGCCATCCAATTGCGTCAGAAAGTAAATTATCAGCTTCGTCAATTTCTCTATTCACACTCTTATTACGAAGCAGACGTACCTACCTTGAGCCCCAAACTCATTCCGGAAAGTTATTTGGAGATTTTCTCAACTCAAATTTCTTCTCCAAACTTAAAAACCAATCTGCCAATGTATTTACTGGCGTCGCCTGAGGCCTATCTCAAAAGGCTACTTGTCTCCCAAAGGCAAAACTTGTTTTACTTGGGCAAGGCCTACCGAAATGATGAGCCAATAGGCAAATTACACAACCACGAATTCACGATTTTAGAGTGGTATAAGATTGGCTATAATTATAAAAATTTGATGAAGGAAATTGAACAAATGATTACCTTTGTCGCTCACAATATACATACTGATGTTGGCATTCATTTTAAAAAGCCTTGGGAATACCTGACTATTGAAGAGGCTTATAGTAAGCATGCAAATGGACAGCCGATTAATCAGCAGACCTTTGAGCAAATATATGTTCAATACTTGGAGCCCAATTTAGGAACTCGCGGTGTCCCTACTTTTATTTATGATTTTCCATCTTGGCAGTCACCTTTGGCTAAGGCTAATAATGGTATTGCCGAGCGTTTTGAGCTTTATTTTAATGGAGTGGAATTAATCAATGGCTGGACCGAACTCACTGATGCTGCCGTACAGAGAAAGAATTTACTCGCTCAAAATCAGGATCGTAGGAAGGCCGGCAAAGAACCATTACCCTTAGATGATGATTTTATCAAGGCACTTGAAAAGGGAATGCCAGAGTGCAGTGGCGCCGCCATGGGCGTCGACCGTTTGATAATGCTTTTGGGTGGATTTAGTTCTCTTGAAGAAGTCATTCTTTTTCCAATCACAAAATTGCTAAAATCAGTATAATTTCTTAGAAAATTATTAGTTTATATTTTATCTATGATTACTCAAGTTAGTACAGAAGAGGCCAAGAAAGTGACCACTTTTGATTTGTCTAAACAAGAGAATGGTTTTTTAATTGAATTATTTAAAGATCAAGATAAGACCGCCGTATACCTCAGTTGCGCCAAACCCGGGGCTTTTAAAGGTTATCATTTACACCGAGTGCGTGCGGCTCGTTATGTGTGTTTAAAAGGCACTATGAAGATTATTCTTTATGTAAACGGCAAACGGGAAGAACATATCTTGAGTGCTGACAATCTCAAACGGTTGTATATTCCAGCCAATGTTCCCACCGGCCTGGAAAATATCGGTAATGAGGACGGCTGGCTGGTAAACTATCCTGATCCGGCTTATGACCCAAGCCTCAAAGACGAGCAGCTGGACTTTACTCAGGAAGAGCTTGATAGCGGCGAGTATCTAAAAAACCTCTAATCAACCCAAATCAAACCGCGGCGGTTTGATAGGGGTTTAGTTGACGCGCTCGACGTACTCGCGGGTTTCGGGATTAACGGCAATGGTTTCGCCCTTTTTGATAAAAAGTGGCACCATCACTTTAGCTCCGGTTTCCAACATTACCTGTTTTTTGGCATTGGTGGCCGTATCGCCTTTGACAGCGTCATCGGCCTCAACCACTTTGAGCTCGGCGCGCTTGGGCGGCCGGACACCGACAGTTTTGTCGTCCAACATCAGCAAAAACATCCCCTGCCCTTCTTTTAACAGATCGACAAATTCATCGACCAAATAAAGAGGGACCTCAAACTGCTCGTAAGTTTTCTCATGCATAAAGCTGGCGCTGTCGCCGGATTTAAACAAGTACTGAACCGGCACGGCCAAAACATCCAGCACCTCCACGCTGTCGTTGGAAGTAAACACCTGGGCCTGACTTCGGCCAGTGCTGATATTTTTCAAGCGAGACCGAACCACAGTCCGGCCTTTGCCAGGATGATAAAACTCCACAAAACTTACCTGCCAAATATCATCTTTAAAAGTAATAAAATCCTTCTTTTTCAAATTGGCCGCTGTTGTCTGCATAACCACTTGTTAGTAAATTTGTAAATATATTACAATTCTATCACGACAACTATGCAGAAAAAACTGTCTTTGCTTAAATTAACTTTTATCTTATTATTGGTCTTGTTGCCGGTGGTTTTTTTTAGCTGGCGCTTTAACCGGCCAGAAAAGATACCTTCTCCCACCAAAAAAATGTCTTTGAGCGATCTTTATCTTTACGCTCAAAAAACCAAGGCCATGGATGAAATTACCAGTTCGGAGGTTTATTTCAGCGCCACCAAAACTCAGCTTAACAACGATCGTTTCCAAATTGATTTTTATCTGTCGGCCAAAGACGGCATGAAAGTAGACGGAGCCGATCTGGTACTAAATACCAGCCAGAATTTGATCATTAAAAAAATCACTCAAGGTCAGGTGTTTCCCCAATACCCGCGCTTGGTTCACGATAATCAGAACGCGACTGTTACCGGCCTGGCGTCTTTGGCTGGCAATATGATAAAACTAGGCCAACCCAATCGCCTTTTTGCCAGTTTGATTGTCGAAAAAGTGATTTTCAATCAACCGGCCAAAATAACAATCGACCAGTCCTCGACCAAAGCCAATCTCAACGGTGAAGCCGTTCTTAATCAAAGCGTCAGTTTAAAAGAAATTAATTTGTAATGAAAAACAAAGTGGGATTTTTGATTTTTGTTTTGAGTTTACTTCTTTTTATGTATTTGGGCACACTGTTTGCTTATCGCTCTCGCGCCAGCGGCGTCAATCTGGAACTCAAACTCAAACTCCAGGGTTTGTTTGCCCTTGACACCAAAATCAAACTCCGGGTTGACGTTTACAACAGTACCGGCAAAGTGGCTCAATTCGATAATGTTTTACTCAACTATACCAATAACAATTTATTTGAGGGTCTGGTTATTTTGGAGCAAAATCTCGATCTCAATGTCCCTTATGCTTTGTTTATCAAGCCGGAAAATTATTTAGGTCAACTCTTCTGCAGCGCCACCAAATCCGGATCAAGTTGCCAGTATCCGGAACTGATTTTAACTAACAGCCTTAATCAGCTTGATTTGTCGACCAAGCTCTTTTATGCCGGTGATCTTGCCCCTCAGGATGGGAAAGTCGATTCCGGCGATCTGTCCACTATTTTTGCCAATATCGGTAAAACCGGCCCGACCGCTGACATTAATCTGGATAAAATTGTCAACGGTGTCGACTACGCTTTGGCTCAAAAAACTTTGAGTTTAAACAAAAATGATGATCAAATCACCTTAGAGGCTCCGGTTACACCCACTACTCCACCTGGCCCAACCGGCTCACCACCAACTGGTTTCCCCACTCCAATCCCCACGACAGTTCCGGTACCAACCAGTACGCCTACTCCAACCCCGGTTCCTCAAAGTGGCCGCGGCCGCTGCAACGGCATCGTCACCGGACAGGTAAGAATCAGTTATCTTGGCCAAACCGAATGCCGAGTTCTTAACGAAACCGATTATCGCTGTGTCGACTCAGCCAGCGAATGCACCAATGCCGCCTGTGTCGACTTTACCAAAACTGAAATTCGCTCTATGGTAGACCGCTGCGGCTATGGAATGGCCACTTTTGACGAAAGCAGTCCGATCAGTTGCCAAGCCAGCTATACCACTGATCCCTCATGCCAGGATCCGCCAGAAGAAACATCGTGTGACGACAACAGTCAAACTTGCCCTTAAAATGGTTGCAAATTGATAGCAAAAGAATTACGATTATCTTATATTTAATTTAGAATGATTAAGAAATTACGTTTATTATTTCGCAAAGTCAAAAACAAAGCCAGAAAACTGGGCTTGAGTTTAACCGTGGTCGTGCTTTTTATAATTGCTTTGGCAACAATTACCACTGTGGCCATTATCCAGGCCCGTCGCGAATCCACTACCTCTCGCGCCAGTGGAACTTGTGAACAAACAGTGCCCGCCTGCATTTATGGTTCATATATGGAGGAATCCGGCGCCAAAAACGCCTGTGGACCAAGTCTGGGGACAGATTATCGAAAATGTCGTATCGGCAGTACTTGCAAATGGGAATGTCTTAACTCTGATGGTGGTGATGATGATAAAAATTACGATTATCCCGCTTGTGGTACGCCCAATTATGGCTGGAAAAGCGAGTGTGAGAAAGATCTGGATGAAGGCAACTGCACCAGATGCACTAACGACGGCAAAACCGTTCGCTGGCACGAGGGCAAAGAACAAGATGACTCCGAAGATGAAAATGGGGACGGAAATGACAACACTACTCAGATATGCACGAGTACTAACTGTAAAACAGCTGACAGTACAAAATATAGTTCCGATACACCAGTTTGGTTTCCAAAAAGCTCTGATGTTAAAAAAGGACCACTATACGCTAATCATTATGCTTGTTCAAATAAAAAAACCAGTAAAACCTTAGCGCAGCTCTGTGGATCAACAACACAAAATACTTGTACTTCCAAAACTTGTGGAACAATTGATCCTGATAGTTACATCGATGGCTCACCACCTATTCTTGTTTTTATAGATAGTAATGGGATTTATTATCAAAATGAAGCTAATTGTGAAGAAGAAAGCCACCTTAAAACATTAGTTGAAATTTGTGGCAACCCACAAGCGGCTCAATCTACTTGTGAAGGCTCAAAAGCTTTATGTCTGGATATGGCAACGGCATACTACTCCGGAGCCTGGAATGGAAAGCTACTTTACTTTAAAGTTCTTTCTCAATGCAATACTTACATTAATAATGGCACAGCTACAGGAAGTGTGGATTCCCAAAACGACATCTGTAATCCTGTTGAAACAGCAGAAGAAACAACTCATACATTAGATCCCAGTACATGCACCAAGTACTGCCAATCGGGTACTACAAAATGTGAAGTACGAGCAAAAAGAAGTGACAATGGTTCTATGCAAAAAGTTGTTTCTTCAACATTTACAAAAGACCAACGAACAATTTGTGAAACGGCTCAAAATACTAACGGAACTCAATATTATGATTAAGATGAAAAAAAATATCAAAATATTTACAGCTATTTTCATTTCAATTTTAGTAACTGTTTTATTAAGCAATTACTTATTCTTAAACGGAACAACCTCTATTAATCAAGCTGGATTAGCAAATCTAGTCAAGAATATTCAGACATTGGCCAAATTACCATTTAATTGGCTAACAAGAAATAATAAAAAGAACGAATTAGCTCATACTCCCAGCCTGAGACCAACATTAATTCCGACAATTAACCAAGACCAATCTAGCTCGATAGCTCCCAGTTTAATTCCAACTAATACCTATCTCAGCCCAATTCCTTCCTTAATTACACCAGTTAATGCTACTCCCACAATTGGCCAAGATGCCAAAATTACACAAATTGCTCATGGCGTTTATAGCATTCAACAAGGCAACGTCACTTTCTTTAGAGTTAATAAGTCAGCCAATGCTTATTACAAAGAAATAACACTCACAAACGGAACAAAAGTTTTATTTTTTAATTACGAATGAAGCTGGGGCCATTTTTTTTTGACACCAAGGAATTGTTTTTGATTTTGCTGGCCGGATTGGTGTGGCTGGCCAGATATTTTGGCTGGGAGATTCCCCTGTTTGATTTGCAAAAGTTGCTTTTATTAATCGTCTTATTTTTGCTGGCCAAAGGGCTGCTGCCGGCCATTCACAACGAAAACTTTTTGATTTTGGCGTTCTTCACCCTTTTTTTGAGCTTCTATCTTGTTGAGCTGCAGCTGGTATTATTCTTTGTGATTACTCTGATTTTATTCAGGTTTCTGAAAGTAATTTAAGAAAAGTTTAGTAGTATTCTAGGCGCAAAACGCTTTTATTTTTCTTCTTTTTTCGCATATGCTATAAAAAAAGAAAGGAGATGATCCAGCCGCTCCTTCCAGAACGGCTACCTTGTTACGACTTAGTCCCCATCGCCGAACTTACCCTAGCTCCCCGAAAGGATTTTCAGGTACTTCCGACTTTGGTGGCTTGACGGGCGGTGAGTGCAAGACCCAAGAACGTATTCACCGCAGTGTAGCTGACCTGCGATTACTACGAATTCCGCGTTCATGAGGTCGAATTTCAGACCTCAATCCCCACTGAGAAAAGTTTTATGAGATTTGCTTCTCCTTACGAAGTTGCTAAACCCATTGTACTTTTCATTGTAACATGTGTGCAGCCCAAGGTATAAGCGACATGATGACTTGACGTCTGCCCCTCCTTCCTCCCCGATGATTATCGAAGCAGTTTCTCCTGACACTTGTAACAGGAGACAGGGGTTGCGCTCGTTGTCCCACTTAAGGGCACTCCTCACGGAACGAGCTGACGACAGCCATGCATCAGCTGTCCTATTGTCCTTACGGAATTCCCAACTTTCGCCGGGCGATCATTAGGATGTCAAACCTTGGTGAGGTTCTTCGGTTCGTGTCGAATTGAGCCACATGTTCCACTCGTTGTGTGGGTCCCCGCCTATTCATTTGAGTTTTAAGCTTGCGCTCGTAGTCCCCAGGTGGTCTGCTTAACGCGTTAGCTTACGCCGCTCCCGTCCCCAAAGGGGTGAGAACAACTAGCAGACATGCGTTTAGGGCTAGGACTACAGGGGTCTCTAATCCCTTTCGCTCCCCTAGCTTTAGAGTCTCAGCGTCAGTTAGTCTCGAGAAAGCTGCCTTCGCCGTTGGTGTTCCGTTCTTTATCAACGCATTTTACCGCTACAAAGAACGTTCCGCTTTCCTAAGAAAAACTCCAAGTCTGACAGTATCATGCCGAGTCCAGGGTTAAGCCCTGGAATTTTAAACACGACTTATCAAACCGCCTACACGTCTCTTTACACCCAGTAATTCCGGATAACGCTTGTGGCCCCCGTATGACCGAGGCTTCTGGCACGAAGTTAGCAGCCACTTTCTAGTAAGGTACCGTCAAACCCGCCAAAGGCGGGTCTTCTTCCCTTACCACAGCGGTTTACGACCCTAAGGCCTTATTCCCGCACGCGGTGTCGCTGCGTCAGGCTTTCGCCCATTGCGCAATATTCCTGGTTGCTGCCTCCCGTAGGAGTGAGGGCCGTGTCTCAGTCCCTCTCTGGCTGTCCGTCCTCCCAGACCAGCTACCCGTCATCGGCTTGGTAGGCTATTACCCCACCAACTACCTGATAGGCCGCGGGCTCCTCCCTAAGCGAGCAGTTACGCCCTTTCCCGCCAAAGGCGGGACATAGAGTATTACCCCGGCTTTCGCCGAGCTATTCTCTACTTAGGGGCAGATTCCCACGTGTTACTCAGCCGTCCGCCGCTGGACTTTCTCTTGCGAAAAAATCCCGCTCGACTTGCATACCTAAAGCACACCGCCAGCGTTAATCCTGAGCCATGATCAAACTCTTAAAAATGTGATCATCCCGACGCAAGGTCGGGAGGCCGTTATTTTTAGAGTATCACTCAAATAATCAATAAGCGTTTTGCGCTCAGATTACTACTGACTAGCTTATTAAAGAACTGTCAAAAAAAAGAATCACTTTGACGAGAGTTATTATTGTAACCGCTGAGTACAAAATAAGCAACTAGAATTTCGCGAACTTAATTATCACTTTGCTTAATACTTCCGGATGCTCAATCAACCAACCCAAACCTCGGATAACCGCATATTCCGGCTCGCTGACAGTTGTTATTTTGAGCTTAAGTTCTTTGGCCAAATACGTATCCAAATCGCCAAAATTGGCCGACATGCCGGAGAGAATTATTCCGTGGTTATGTACATCTTTGATTAATTCCGGCGGCGTTTCTTCAATGGCCTCGTGAATAAGATCGATTATCTGACCAAAATAAGGGTAAAGGGGTTCAAAAAGGACTTTTTTCTTAATTTTAATTGTCCTGGGCATGCCGGTCTCCATACTCCGACCGGAAATTTCCACTAGATCGGTGCTGTCTTTAACAATCGATCCCAATACCATCTTTAGTTCTTCCGCAGTTTTATCCCCTACCAGCAATCCATAGCGTAAGCGCAGATAATTTACCAAAGCCTGACTAAAATCACGACCGCCGGAAGGCAAAATCTTAGATAACACTACCCCGCCTAAAGAAATCAATGAAACTTCGGTCGTGCCGCCGCCAATATCAACCAGGAAAGTGCCAGTGTTTTCCATTACCGGTGCCTTTAATCCAAAACCAGCGGCAATGGGCGTTTCAATCAAAAAAACTTCCCTGGCGCCAGTTTTTTTGCCCACCTCAACGACAGCCATTTCCTCAACCTCAGTCAAACCCAAAGGCACGGCAAACAACAAATTAAACCGTGTTAAAAGCTGATTTTTGAAATAAGGCTCCAGGGCTCTTTCAATGGCTTTTTGCAAAAAAAACAGCACCGCGTCAAAATCCGAAACTCGGCCCCGCTCTATGGGATTAAAAACAATCAGGTTAGGCGGCGTTTTTCCTAACATATCGTAAGCCTCATCTCCGGACACAACAAACTCGTTGTTTTTGGTGTTTTTGACAATATAGACTTTCTGACGACTCACAATCCCCTTACCCTGGAGATAAATTCGGATATTGCTGCTGCCCAAATCAATGGCCAAAAATGGTGGCGTGCCAAACAAATCTTTAAACCAGCCCGCAACTGTTTCCAATAAATCAATCTGAGTCCGCTGGCGTTTACGCATATTTTATAAGTATACATAAATTAAAAAATAGTTATAATTCTTGTATGGGTAATTTTGTCTTTTATATTCTCTGCGCTTTGGTTATGGTTGTGCCTTTAATTTTCTCACCCCGCTCTTTAGAATTGTTTGAATTTCCCAAATTGCTAATTATTTACTTTGGGGCCTCGCTACTTGCCCCATTATTGATATTCAAGCAGCAAAAATTGGTAAAACTGATCTTTAACCGCAAGTCCGGCAATAGCAATCTTATTTGGGCTGCAATTTTGCTTTTTCTTCTTAGTCAGGCTTTATCCACTCTTTTTTCCATCGATCAACATGTCTCCTTTTTTGGCTATTACTCGCGCTTTAATGGCGGACTGCTTTCGCTTTTGAGTTATCTCATTATTATGCTATCGGCCTGGTTTTTTTTAAATTCCCAACGAGTGACTCAATTGCTAAAAATCATTTTGGGAACCGGCCTGATTGTGGCGCTGTGGGGGCTTCCCAGTCACTTTGGTTATGATTTTATCTGTTTGATCGTTATGGGCAGGCTGGGAACCGCTTGCTGGAGCAGCGACTTTATTCCGGAGCTGAGAATGTTCTCCACTCTGGGCCAGCCAAACTGGTTCGCCACCTATTTATTGGTCTTAATTTTTATTGTCCTCTATTTTTTTATTACAGGCCAATCACAATTGGACAAGAAAGTTAAACAATATTCGCCTTTTGTCTATTCTCTGATGTTTTTGCTTTTCAGTGTGGAACTTGTCTGGACCAATTCCAAATCCGGAATCCTGACGTATATAATTCTCGTGCCGCTCTATTTGATTGCTAATTTTTTTAATAAAAAAGAAAAACTAAAGAGCTGGTTACGCCAGAGTTATTTTCTTCCTTTGGCAATTATTGTTCTGGTTTTGTTTTCCGCTCTCTGGCCTGTTGCCAAACAGCTGACGCAATCTTTGGTTCCCTCACCTAATGCAAAACCGACTCAAAATCTTACTCAACCATTACCTAATACTCAGGCCATAAACATCACCCCTTCGTCCAAAATCAGAATGATTGTTTGGGAAGGCGCTCTCAAGCTCGGGCAAAAATATCCCTGGTTTGGGACTGGGGTAGAAACTTTTGCTTATGCCTATAATTTTACCCGGCCTATGGCTCACAACCTCACTTCGGAATGGAATTTTGTTTATAACAAAGCCCATAACGAGCTGTTGAACTATCTGGCGACCAGCGGTTATTTTGGTTTAGTCAGTTATTTATTGATGTTTTTGGTTTTTGTTGTTTTGGGAATCCAAGCCTGGAAAGATCCTTTGCTAAAAAACTTTGGATTATTTTATCTCGCCAGTTTGTTGGCCATTTTTATGATGAATTTTTTTGGCTTTAGCACTACTGCCACGAATTTACTTTTCTATCTCTTACCGGCTTTATTACTAGTCTATCAACGCGAGAAAACCAATCTTAATCAGTCAGTTTCATTAAATACCCAGCGCAGCTTAACCCGCGAACTAAGCTTTGGTCAATTGGCTCTGTATTTTGTCTGGCTTTTGTTTAGCTTTGTTTATCTGCTTAATTATTTTTCCGCCGACTATAACTACGCCCGGGCCAAGGAATATAAACAGACACAGGATTTTACCAATGCTTATATTTACGGTCAGAAAGCGCTTGATTTACGCAAAGAGCCGGTTTACCTGGATCAGCAAGCCGGCGTCGCTGCCAATTTGGCTGCGCTGCAGCAAATCCAAAAAAATAATCCTCAGGCTCAGGAATTCAGCCGGCTGGCGGTTGAATACAATAACTTGAGTATAACTATGTCGCCAAAAAATGTTTTGTATTATAAAACCCGGGCCAAAGTGTTTTATGTTTTGAGTATGTCTTATATTGACAAGCCGGAACTATCAAACAACTATTTTAACAAAGCCTTGCAGGCGCTTGAAAAAGCCAGAGCGCTTGCTCCCACTGACCCGATTATTCCTTACACACAGGCTGGGTTATTTATGCAAACAGAGCCTGAGAAAGCCTCAGACCTATTAAGAAAAACTATTGACCTAAAACCGGATTATCAGGAAGCCAGAGAGCTATTAAAGCAGTTGCAAATTAATTGAAAAACCTGAATAATAAATACATGTCGCGGGTATTTTTTTTATTAGGTTCTTTATTGATTCTAGCTACCTATGTAGTCTGGTCACCATCTCCGGCTGAAGCCACACTTTACCTTGGCCAATCTTGTAGTGTTATTAACTCGACAATGTGCAACAATCAAAATGATCTGTGTACTTGTCTTAATACAGCTGTTGGCAAACGCTGGATATGCGATACTGCAGCTGATTGCACTACCTCAATCACCCCGACACTGACACCAACCCTGACCCCAACTCCTACAACTGCCGCCACCCCAACTATTCCGCCGCCGGCAGCAACTGCCACACCAGTGCCGCCAACCCCAACATCGGCTCCGGTAATTACCGCTCCGCCAAACTGTTCCTTAAAAGGCTTGGGCGACGCCACTTGTGACAGTATTATTAATGACCTTGATTATACGATCTGGGCTTGTCAAGCAGCAGGAAATTCAAGCTGTGGTGCTCCGGATAGAGCGGCTGATTTTGATTTAAAAAACGGAGTCAATATTAATGATTTTGAAATTTGGCGCCGCAACAATATTAATATCAATCCTCCACCTCCCACACCCACGCCAAGCGGACCAGCCATGTATGATTATATGGACGAGGACGCCACCAATGTTATTGGCCAAACCGTACAGGATATTTGCCGCAGCAAAGGCTCGCAATGGAATTGTACCCCAAGCTGTATTATATATAACGACCCAACTTTCCCCAATAACGCCTTTTTGCGTATGACTCAAGGTGTCGGAGCTAACACCATGAGCGGCGATGACTGTTACTATGTTGTTCCGGACAATATCAGTTATATCAGTGTCTGTTGCGACGACAACGACGCCATTCCTCCGACGCTCACTCCTACACCATCGATTGAACCAGCACCCACAGATACTCCGCAATGTAAAAAATGTGATCCGGCTTGTACTTGCGTCTTTGCCGATCAGCAATGCCCAACAGAACCGGTTAATTGTCTTGATGTGCCATGGGCCTGTTCTTATAGTCCAACAACCGATCAGTGTGTGATGGTTAGCGAACAAAACGAATTACAATAATATGATGGAAAATATTGAGACCGACATTAAAAAACCAGAATCAAAAATATATATGAAAATTGGGCGATTAGTAATCATTTTGGTTGCCATTTCGGGAATGGTATGGCTGGTTAATCGTTTTGTGATCCGTTCCAAAGCAGCCTTAGACGTGGCCACCGTTGTTTTTTCACCCCGTACCCATTATTTAACTGCCGGCGAGCAATTCAGCCAAGCCATTCGTTTGAGTGCTGGTGAAAAAAAGATTTCCGCCATTGACCTGGTCATCAACTACAATCCTGAATTCGTGGAATATGTTCCTCAAGCCGAAACGCAAATGCTCAACTCCAGTATTCCGGCTCAATATTTTACTAATCGCATTATTGAAAAAGCCGAATCGGCCGAAAACGGTCTTAACCGAGTCAGAGTTGTTTTGGTTGCCAGTAAAGCCGAAACTGATCTTTTAAGCAATCTTGTTTTCTCATTGAATTTCAAGGTTATCAAGGCCTCGACAACGGTCAGATCGCTTATTTTAAACGAGCCCCAGTCTTTGATTGTCGGTACAACCGGAACTCTGGAGGAAAGTAATCATCAATTTGATATCGACAGCAGTCAAGCCGCCGCCAATCTTTATATCAGTGAAGCCAAAAGCTGTACCACTGACATTCAATGCGGCGCTAATGGCAATTGTACTTCTGACGCTATCTGCAAATGCCAAACCGGTTTTTACAACTGCGACAACAATTGGGACAACGGCTGTGAATCCACTCAAGCTTGCTCTTCTGTCAGCGGTGGCGTCAAACTGCAGTTGTTACTCAAGCTTCAGGGCATTAATAATACACCGGTGACTGCTCCCAAACTCAAGTTTAAACTGACGCTGGCCGGATCAGGTGACAATCGTCAGCTCATTGAAGAAGTCGAACTCACTGCTTCATCAGCCAATAACGGCCTTTATGAAGGGACAGTTTTGTTTGATAAGATCAAGCCAGAGGGTTCTTTTAAACTTTTGGTTAAAGGTCCCAAACACATTCAAAAACGTTTTTGTCACACTCAGCCAACCGGCGGCACGGCTTACCGCTGTACCAGTCAGGAAGGTTTTACTGTAATTGACGGAGTCAATGTTTTAGATTTAAGCCAAGTGCCTTTGCTAACCGGAGATGTCCCGATTCCCGAACAAGACGGGTTTCTTAATTCCAAAGATGTTGCTGCTCTCAAAAGCTGTATTCAAGCCCGGACAACCACTTGTATCAATCAAACCGACCTTAACTACGACGGCGCCACCAACGGCACTGATTTTACGATTATTTTAAACAGTATGGCCATTAAATATGATGATGAAAATTAATATAAAAACAAGATGAAACGCAATTCTTTTTTAATTGTTATTCTTAGCTTGATCGGTTTAATGTTTACGGCATTACTCTTTTTGCTGACTCAAAAACCACAACTGCTTGGCTTAAACAAGGGTACGTCCACCAAAAAAGAATCGGCCCAGGTTCAGGCAGAACTGGTTCGGGCTGTATTGTTGCCCGAAATCATTGAGGTTTCGGCCAACCAAACGTTTATAGTTAAATTAAGTTATCAAAACCTTAAATCAGCTTTGCAGGCGTCTGACCTGCTTCTTAACTTTGACACTGATTTATTGGAGTTTGTGAGCGTGACTTCACTCAATCCGGCTTTTATCAACCCAAGAGCACTTGTTAGTGACCAAGGTTATTTGGTTTTGTCTTTTGTAGAAAAAGATGTTCAAACCGAACCGGTGGCAGAAGAGTTGATGATGGCCGATCTAACCTTCCGGGCCGTCTCCTCTGGTAAAGTCACGATTGAGCCAATCCTAAATAACGAAGCCAACAGTTCAATGGTAATTGTGAAAGGACTGACCGACAACCAGTTAACCAATATTAATTCAGTTTCTGTCGTCATTAAATGATTAAAAAAACGTATCTAAGCTGGCTTTTCTTTCTGGCCATGACCTTTCTGAGCCTGGTTTACAGCCAGGCAGTGTCGGCGGCTACCCTGGAGTTTTCACCAGCCACCGGCTCCTATAGCACCAACGAAAACTTTAATGTGGAAATTAAGGTTGACACCAGCAGTCAGGACACGCAAAGCACCGATGCCGTGATTGAATTTGATACTACCCTTTTAAGCGTAGAGAATGTCACTTATGGCTCTTTTTACCCGACAGTTTTGCACAGCGAACAGAACGGCAAACTTTATATTTCCGGCGTAGTCAATGATGCCGCTTCGGTGAAAAATGGCGCCGGCACTCTGGCAACAGTCAGCTTCAAAGGCCTGACAGCCGGCACGGCCACTCTGAGTTTTGTTTGTACCACCGGCCGTACCGACGATTCCAATGTTTCCAAAAATGACCTGGACGCTACCGATTTGTTAGTTTGTAGCTCGCTGGTCGAGGGATCCTACACTCTTTCCGGCAGTACTGTCAGCACTCCCACTCCAACTAGCACCACCAATACAGGTACCGGAACTGACACTGGCACCACTACCGGCACCGAATATTTAGACGGCTCCGGCTCAACTATTCCGGCGACTGGTTTTACCGATATAATTGCCTTGCTTCCCAAAATGCTTATGGGCCTAATTTTTATTGCTATTGGACTCATCCCTTTGTTAATATAGGGTTATGAAACTTAATTTGGTCACCACCCCCAATCCGGTTTTAAACCAACCAACAGCACCAATAGTTAAAATCGATCAGAAAATTTTGGCAATTGTCAAAGAGATGAAGCGGGTATTAAACAATTGTACCAATCCCGAAGGCGTGGGCTTGGCCGCTCCTCAGGTGGGCTTGTCTTTGAGCTTGTTTCTGACCAAACCCTATCCCGATTCCAAAATTAACACTTACTTGAATCCAAAAATTATTGAAACAGCGACCCAGGAAAGTCATAAAAAAGACACTCTTGAAGGCTGTCTGTCAATAACCAATACCTGGGCCAATGTCAAGCGGCCCAAATGGGTGATTCTGGAATATCAAAGTCTGTCCGGAGAACAAATGACCAAGAAATTTAGTGGCTGGGAAGCACAAATTATTCAGCACGAAATGGATCACCTTAAGGGTATCCTTTTTACCCATCGAGCCCTTGAACAAGCCAAACAGCTGTATCGAATTGAAAAGAACAATCAGGGTGAAGAAGAACTGGTCAGTTTGGAGATTTAAAGCTGGGCATTCATTCCCAAAAACCGCATCACTTCTTGCTTTTTGTAGCGACGGTCGCCACGGGAATTAATCCGGATGGCTGGCAATTTGCCTTTCTTACCCCAACGTTTAAGCGTAATTTTGGAAACTCGTAAAATTTGCGACACTTCCTCCAGAGTCAAAAGTTCGGGTAAGTCGTCAAAAGACAGGTTTTGTTTCTGTTTAGTATTCTCTGACATTGTTTGCATTATAAAAGATATTTTAGGGGTTTGCAAATGGATTTAAAGAGAAGGCTTCTCTTGAAAAAAAAGAAGCCTTCTTGCTTATTTCAATTCCACTTTGGCACCGGCGGCCTCTAATTTCTTCTTGGCCTCCTCGGCGGCGTCCTTTTTGGCGGCTTTTAATACCTCCTTAGGCGCGGCTTCTACCAATTTCTTAGCGTCAATTAAACCCAAAGCCTGATCAATTTCACGTACGGCCTTAATCACTTGGAGTTTGTTGGCACCAGCGTCGGTAATGACAACGTCAAAAGTGGTTTTTTCTGCCTCTGGGGCGGCTCCGGCACCAGCGGCGGCGGGAGCGGCTGCCATCATGGCGGGTGCAGCACTGACACCAAATTTGTCTTCAATTGCCTTAACCAATTCGTTCAATTCTAAAACTTTCAACTCTTCAATTTCTTTTAGGATTTTTTCTACTTTACTTTCTGCCATTTTGTTACTCACCTCCCTTTTGAATAATAGCGTTCAAACTTCTAACCAAGTTGCCCAAATTGTAAGTTAAACTGTAATGCAGTTTCTGAATAGGACTGTTGAGTAAGCCGACCAGCTTTGACTGGAGCTCAAGCACTGAGGGAATGCCGGCAAACTCCAAAACCTGAGCCTTGTTATAAAGTTCCTTATCCAAAAAGGCAATTTTTACCTGAACCGACTTTTGCGAACCAAACTGCTCTTTAAGAACTTTGGTCGCGCTGATAAAGTCGTCTGTCAGAATATAAATCGCAGAGGTTGGGCCAGTAATGATTGCCTGTTCGTAAAGTGCCTCGGGCAATTTAAGCTCTTTTGCCGCCACCTTAAAAAGGGTGTTTTTAACAAAACGGAGCTTGGCGTTGATCTCAGCTAACTTAACCCTGAATTCTTCAAAAGATTTGTGAGTAATTGCTTCACTAGAAAATAGAATAATCGACTTGGCCTGAGAAAGTTCTAGTTTTAAAGCCTCGACTTGCTTTTGGCGAAGTTGTTTTTGTGATAATTGATTCCTGAATTTTAGTTTCATATAGCTCCTCCGAAAGTCTTATCCGAAAATTTTAGCCGGTGCTTTCTTCTTAGGACAAAAGTAATTATAACAAATGGAATAAGAGACGCAACCGGAATTTTATTTGGTGGCCTGAATAAGATTGGCCTCATTCTGCACGCCCATCATCGGCTGGCCCACTGGCTGGCCGCTTTTGAAAACGTACATTGTCGGAATACTCATCACGTTGTACTGCATGGCTAGCTCCTGAGCTTCGTCCACATTCACCTTCACCACCTTTACTTTCGGATTACTTTTGGAAAAGCTTTCCAAAACCGGCTCCATCATTTGGCAAGGTCCGCACCAGACAGCAAAAAAGTCAACCAGAACTGATCCGTCCTTATAGTCCAAAACTTCTTTCTTGAATTCCTCAGCGGTTTTTACATAAATCATCAGGCTTAAAGAATATCTAAAAATTGCCAAATTGTCAATCCTAAAAAAGCGCTTTTTTGTAAAATATGAGAGATGCAAAACTTATTGGTCATTAGCAGCGATCTTAATCGGTTTGAACAGTTTCTGAGTGACTATGCCAAAAAACAGCGGTTAAAACCGGCCAATATCTATCAGTTTGGCCTGGATCAACCGCTTTCGGTAGAGGAATTTCGGCAGATATTAAAGCTAGAAGAGCGCCATTTTGTTAATCCCACTCTATTTGTCCTTCATCGTTTTCATCAAACCTCAGGCATTATTCAAAACACGTTTCTCAAAACTCTGGAGGAACACCAAACTAATCTCGGTTTTATGCTCGTTGCCGGCAATCAGGGCTTGATTCTGCCCACGATCAAATCCCGCTGTGATATTGTCACTTTGCGGCTGCCTGAAACCAAACCATTAACTCCGGATTATCAGCAAATGGAGCAAACTGTAAGCCAACTTCGTGGGCAGCCCGGCTGCCTACTTTCAAGCTTGATTAAACTCGGCCTCAAAGACAAAAAAGAAAAGGCGCTTGTCTGGCTCGATTTGTTTCTCAAATACGGCTATTTTCAATTAGCCTCAACCAGCGACCCAATCTGGTTAGGACGCTGCTTAAAACAAGCCTTAATCAATCATAATCTGATTGAAATCAACAATCTGGAACCGGAATTAGCCTTAGACCAGGTGTTCTTGAGTTGACTTCTCGATTAACAATCTCTATACTTTTTTTATGTTCAAGCTTAAAGTCAAGCAAGTGCGTGTCGTGACTTATATTCTGGGCGCCGTCGCCTCAATTTTGATGGGTATACTTGGCTTTCGTTTTCTGGGGGAATACTTAACTTCCAGAGCCAGTGACAGCGCTCCCAAAAATCTGAGCATCACCGAAATTACTACCAGCTCGGCTGTGGTCAAATGGAGTTCTGATCAGGATATTCAAGTTGTGATCGAATACGGGACTTCGCCGACTTCACTCACCTTTTTTGCACCTGAAGCCACCCGAACCAAAGAACATCGGGTAGAATTAAATTTACTGACTGAAGCAACCACTTATTATTTTCAAATCAAATCCGGCGACCAGGTTTTTGACAACGGCGGCGTGCCTTGGACCTTTACCACTCTTAGCCAGGCAGAAGCTAATCCCACTCAGGCGCCGGCAGTCACCAGCGAACCAACTACGACCGCCGAACCGACAATTGCCGAATCCACACCCGCCTTATCGCCCACTATTGATCCAGCCGGCGTGACCAAAGACACCACTTGCAATCTTGAGACTTATAAAAACCGATTTTACACCGATGCGCCGGAATACGATCAAGACAACAACGGCGTGGTTAATCTAAGAGATTGGAGCCTTTGTAACGCCAAAGCAACGACTACTCCCACACCTTAAAGAATATTACCGGACGGAATCAAAAAACTAAGAACGAATTTTACCAGCGGATTAAGAATTGTAAATAATGCGCTCTGACCATTGGCAACTGGAAGCAACAAAAACAACAGTATAATCAATCCATAGCGTCGCAGACCATACCATTCTTGCAGCTGGCTGGCTGGTAAAAAGCCGGCCACCACCTGAAAACCATCGAGCGGATGAATGGGCAATAGATTGAAAATCCCCAAATAAGTATTAAGCAACACAAAATAGCTTAAAACCGCCATTAACAAACTATTTTCAATCACTCTAATCAGCAGCGCCGCCCCAAGCGCCAGCAACAAACTACTCACCGGGCCAGCCAGCGCAATTTTGGCTCCGTCGCGATCGGCATTTCTAAGATTAAAAGGGTCGTAAGGCACAGGCTTGCCCCAACCAAACCCCCAAAACAAAATAAACAACAATCCTACCAGATCAATATGAACCAGCGGATTGAGTGACAATCGGCCACGAGCTCTGGGAGTGGGATCGCCCAGTTTATCAGCCACCAGAGCATGACTAAACTCATGAACAGCCACCGAAATCAGCAAAAAAAATAAAGAGATAAAAAATACCAGCGGGCTGACCGAGAGAAGATTCAACATGGAGCCCAGGGAGGGAATTGAACCCTCGACCTTCCCCTTACCAAGGGGATGCTCTACCACTGAGCCACCTGGGCGCTTTCAACAGTTATTTATTTTACCTTATTTATACTAATCATTGCAAAGGCGGTTGTCATCTGTTATCATATTTCTCTATGGCCACATGTTATGTCTGTCACAAAGGAAAACTTAAGGGGCACAAAGTGTCGCATTCGGCAATTAAAACCCGTCGCTTTTTTAAACCCAATCTGCATGTTTTGAGCGTTAAGTTTACCGCTGATAACAATATTAAACAGGTTAAGATATGTTCAAAATGCTACAAAAAGATTAAAAATGATTTTTGGGCCGGTAAAACTCTCCCCTTTGTTCCGGTATCATTAACCAATCAACAAAAACTGAAAAGTAAAACTGTAAAAGTTGAACCAAACAAAAATGGCCAAGAAAAAGGGACAAAGAACTAAGCTGGGGCTGGTTTGCACTGTTTGCAACCGCCAAAACTACACTACAGAAAAAAATAAGACCAACACGCAAACGCCGCTCAAATTTACCAAATACTGTCTTAAGTGCCGCAAACACACTCCGCACAAAGAAAAGAAAAAGATAGACTAAATATACTACAATAAGAGTATGCAACGTTTTGTCTATTTCAGCTTATTTCTCTTGATCATTCTGGCGTTTTTTTTTGGACTGAATCTGGGAAAGCGCGTTCAGGAAATCGACACCCCGGTAAAAACCAAAATCGCCATCACCAAAATCATGGTCACCAGAATTGTGACTCCCACAGTGACAGTGACAATACCAGTCACCAAAGCACCTTAAGGATAGATGATATTCAGGCCAGATATCTGTTTCTGACTAAGCTCCAGGCCCAATAACCATTGCGCCACCCGATCCTTAAGAATCGCTCCGGACAAACGGGACGAACTGACCTTAAATTGAAAATAGCCCTGATCGTCAATCTCCAGCACCATTGAAAAATCAAAACTCTGATAAGGTAGCAAATTGGCCAGATAAACATCCGGCCTCTCCCTTAGAGTCCGTTCAATCGTTTTGGTTAGAGCCGCCTCAGGCCGGGTATCAGGCGAAGGCTGAACCGTTAGGGTCAAAAAACTGAATTCTTTGAGCACTCTTAGCTTCTGATCTCGTATCCGAATGGTATAAACCGTTGATTGGGTTAAAACATTGGTTGATTCAAGTATTAGGGTGGTTCCTTGAATTTTCTGAGAGTGCTTCACGTTTTTTATAGCCGCATCCATAAATTCAATAATGACTTCGTTTGAGTTAAAAGAACGATTAAAGACAATCTCAATCCCACTGTTCAAGTCGACATTATCCGCCCCATCCACTGGGCTGGTAGAAACCACTTTTAATAATCCCAGCGCCGGCGCCTGACTGATTGGCACAGCAGTTGGCTGATCTGACGGCTGAGGCTTGATGTTACTCCCTTGACGAACAGTACTAAAAATAATCAACAATAAAGTCAAGACAAACAATAAGCTGGCCAAGGCAATAATGATTAATTTCTTTTGCATATTTTGTTTATCATTGTACTAATTTTCATTGAACTTGGATTTTGACCTCAAAACACAGTCAATATCCGAACTATAAATCAATCTGTCCATACTCACGCTCATACTGCCGCTGACGGTCCAATTGGCCTCAGCCACCCGATAAGCCTGGCTGCCTTTGTAAAACTCCAAAATAATCATAATGTGGCCCCAGGGCGGCTCGGTATTAGCGACAATATCCCCGGGGCGGATTTGCCCCTTGTCAACGTAGCTATAATTGGGCGGCGGATTGCCAGAGCAATAATCCTTGGCGTTTCGGGAGGCCAGCATCCGCCCCATTCCCTGCTCAACCCCAATCACAAATCCCACACACTGAAGCCAACTGTTGCCATTGGCCGACGCTGATAAATCCAGATAGACATCATTTTTAACCTTGCCATCCAGACAACGAATCGGCTCGGCATCCTTGCTTTCGGGTAAAGTACAGTTGTTGCAACCTAAAGTACGTGTCCGTTCGTTCGCCTTGGTCCAACCGCAACTTTTACCTGCTGTTTGTACCAAAGAGCGGGCGTATTCCACGGTATTATCGCCCTGTACCGGCGGAATGTCCTCATCCGGATTTTCCACTCCCGATGTGGGCGTGACACTTCCCGGCTCTAACGTCGGAATCGGAGTCAGCTGACCATTAAAAGCATATGGCAACTGGCTGTTTTTCACGGCTAAATGAGTTTTTTCTGTCTCAGTCTGTAAATTAATGCCTAGAGAATCATCTGTTTCATCAAGCGGATCAACCGCTTGTGGCAAATAAGTGTAGCCATAGCCGGTTTGCTTGTCTGAGGATTTTTCAAACAAGCCGGTGAGAAAACTCCCAATCTTTTGCCAAAAAGTGACGCCTTCTTCGCTAATTTGCTGATTTTGAGGTAATAAATCAGCATGGGTATAGTCAACCTTGGGAGCCGGACAATTAAAAATACCTAAAATTTTACAGGATTCCTCTTCCAAAACCACGGCCTGAGGCTTTTGTTGAGAGGCAACGTTGTCCAAGACTTGCTTTGTCGATTCCCCCACTTGAGCCCAAGCCGAAGACAGAGTCATCAGCCAAACCAACAACAAGAAAAATAACTTGCGCATTAATAAAGTATACAAATTCCTACCAGCTGCCGCCACCACCGCCACCGCCACCACCGCCTGAGGAACCACCGGAAAAACCCGAGGAGAAGCCGCTGGAACTGGAGGTCGTGGTCATTGAGCTTGTCATGGTGTTAAAGGAACGACCCAAGCTATTGGCCAAAACCAAAGTATTGAAACGAGTACCGGTTTGGCTCTCGTACCAATCTGGCGTTTTCAAATCAAATTCGGCAAACCGTTTGGCCCAAATTTTTTCCACGCCAAAAACAATGGCATAAGGAAGCAGTTTTTCAAAAAGCAGCTGCTTTTGAGCTTGAAAAGCCAGCTGACGATCTTGGCTAATCAAAAAATTACGTAAAGACTTAACCATATTGGCCGTATCCACCCCAAGCGCAGTTTTTTTGGGCATAGCCATGCCAAAAATAAGCGCCACGACCAGTAAAAACAAATTGGCGCTGGACATAGCCAAAGCCGCAATCACCCCATAAAAAATTCGGATTGAACTAGGGTTTTGGGGGAACAGCTGTAAATGAACCACGGTCTGATAAAGGCTTTCGCATAATTGGCTATAAGCCGAAAGCATTTTTTTGCCTTTGATCCGAATTTCGGTTTTGCTGCCAAAAAGACTGTTTAGCAACTCCTTTTCATAATCCTGAATGTTCTTATCCTTACTCCAGTTCTTGCGGCGAATAAAATAAAGGTCGTTTTTAGCCCGCTCTTGAATTACAAAATAACCCCGCCTGGCCAAATCAACAATGGTGCCAAATAATTCTCTAAACGAAGCTTTTTCATCAATCAGAGTCCCGGCCTCCCCTGGCGTCAGCTCGTGCTTACCGATTTTAGGCGGACTAAACCAAGCGCTGGCTTCACCAATGATTCCCTTGGGATCGCGGCCGACTCTAAACCACTTAATAATAATCCAAACCGGATACGCCAGATACCAGAAAACAATGGCCAATAAAAAACTGACTGCCAAAATTGTCTTGATCACCTTGCCCAAGCCGGTTTGCCAAAAAGGGGTATAGCTAACTGGCTCAAGAACGGCTACTAGATCTTTGGGAAAGCCAAAGACAATTGTCAATCCGCTCCCCGGACTTAAAGGAATCTGACTCTGAAATTGAGCTTGGTTTTGACTAAAACCCTGATCACACAGTGCTTGAGTGCTGCCTTTTGGCCCGGTAAAACACTGAAGTTTAATCTGCCTGTCCTCAACTGCTTTTGGTAGATGAATATTGGCTTGGGTAGAAAGGATTGGTACTTCCCATTCCAAACCGGTCACGTTCCAATATAACTCGTCGTGATCGCTAAAATATGTCAAACCGCCTTTGATCAGATATTCGATAATATAAGTTTGGCGGCCAATAAGAGTTTTGTCTGCCTCACCAATTTTCAATTTGATTTGGTTGTTTTCAATGCTGGTCGTAAAAGGATAATTGACTTTAAAGTCAATTAAATCTAGTTTAAACTGCTTGCCCTCCTGATTGATCTTTAAATAAGGAATCTGCCGATAAATGCCATGCCTAGGTTCAGTAAAATCATAAATAATTTTTTCTTTAACTAAAATAGTGCCGTCTTGATTAATCAAATAGTCAGCCTGAAAGTTTATGACTGAATCAGCCAAAACCTGAGGAACAAATAGAAAAGCAAAAAAGCAAAGATAGACGGCTAATATTAGCCGTCGCATTACTGTAAATCAGGAACCTTGGGCGCGTCTGTGGGCTGAGCCGGAACCTCAGTGGGAGGCACTGGCGCTTCAGGTACAGGTGCCGGAGCAACAACCGCCTCTTTCAAACCAGTGGCTTCCAATTCCTTAACAAATTCGTCCTGAGTAAAACCCTTGACCACTTTTTTTCCCTTGGGACCGTTGAGGACAGTCACCGGCACTCCGGCAAAATTGTCACTCAAACTGAGCATTTCCTTAAGGGCTTCGTTGTCTTCTTCAACGTTTTTTTCTGAAAAAGTTAATCCTTGCGTAGTTAAAAACTCTTTCTCAGTCTTGCAGAAAGGACAATTAGTGGTGGTGTAAATGGTAATTTTGGCGTCACTGGCTTTTTTTTCTTCAACTGCTGGCGCAGCCACGACTGCGGGAGCCGGAGCCTCAACTGGGGCCGGAGTCTCAACTACCGGAGCGGCCGGAGTAACTACAGGAGCTTCAGGTACAGTTTTGACTGCTTCCTGAGCTAAATTTTCCAAATCCTTGGATAAACTTTGTAAATCTTTGTTAGCGTCTTCTGCTACCGGAACCACGGGCGGATTCAAGGGCTGGTTATTATCTTGGGCCGGTACAACGGTCTGAGCTTGTTTAGATTGGTCGTTTTGATCATTCATTCTAACACTATAAACAAATAAAAAAATTTTGTCAACCTTTATTTAAAGACATTTGTGATCTTGGAGTGTCCGAACAATTCTTTGATGAATCTCCTGACGGGAAAGAAGTTGATTTTTTTCAATACAGTCGACTCTTACCCAGTGCGGGTTTTTCTTAAGTAGCCATAAATAGGTTTCATCGACCTGTTTGAGCAATTTGGTATTGCTTTCATTAATGTCCAGCTGCTTTCCTTTCAAATACTGGCGGCTCTGTTTTTGTTGAATCAGCTGCATGCTGATTTGGTAAGGCACATATAAAAACAAAACCAGATTTTCTTTGGGAATGCCAAACTCTTTGTACTCTAGCGTTTTTAACCATCTGAACAAGTTGTACCGCAAGGCCGGCTTGGCACGGGAAACCTGATAGGCCAGATTAGAAGAGGCATACCGATTACAAATAACCAGTTTTTTGGTTAAGAGGGCTTTTTTGATTGCCGGGCCGGCCTGCCAACGATCAACAGCATAAGGCAAAGAAATCAAATATGGATTCAGGTTGCCGGCGTCGCCCAGTTCGCCGCGCAAAAATTTACCGATAAAGCGGCCAAAAAAACTCTTGTGGTACTGGGGAAAATCAAAATAAGCGTGACTGATCTTTTGCTTTTTAAGGTAATCAAGAAGAAGTTTTGATTGAGTCGCTTTTCCGGATCCGTCCGTGCCTTCAATCACAATTAGTTTTCCCAAATTCTGACTCATAGAAAAAAATGATATCATAATTTATATGAAACGGTTGTTGTTAATTATTTTGAGTGCGGCTCTGGTCATTTGGCTGGTAAAACCAGAGATACTTTCCCAATTGGCCAATAATGCCGGCAAGCTGATGCAAAAAAGAATAAAAAAAGAGTCTCGGTCTGTAGTCACCAGCGCCGTCAGCTCGGTAAATAAGTATGTTCAGGAACAAAGCCAGGCCGTTTTGGGCGAAAAAATTGGCATTAATCTGCAGATTAAGCCCGACACTGAAATTGTAGACGATGTTCCGGACCAGCAGCTAGACAACATCATTCTGATTGATTATGCGACAGCCAAGGATCTTAGTCTGGACCTTTCTGCTAATCAAACGTATTATCTGGATTTGCGCAATGTTCCGGAGGGCTATTGTTTGTACGTTGATCAAATTAGTTATTCTGTCAACAAGGATGAATATTTGAGCCTGAGCTTTTCCAACAGCGGCAGTTATGATCTGGCTTTTGACAAGTGCGACAAGAAACTGCAAAAGTTTGGCCGGGTTGTTGTAGAATAAGGCTATGCTTAATCTAGAAGACCGGCTTAATTTAATCAAACAGGTCGGCGAAGAAATTATTAGTGAAGAAGAACTGAAAAAGTTATTGCAAGGCAGCCAGAACCTAGTGGCCTACGACGGCTTTGAACCCTCAGGCCAAATCCACATTGCCCAAGGCATTTTGCGGGCGATTAATGTCAATAAAATGATTCGCTCCGGCATTCATTTTAAAATGTGGGTGGCTGATTGGCATGCCATGGCCAATAATAAAATGGGTGGTGATCTGGATAGAATCCAAACTGTGGGCCGTTATTTTATTGAGGTCTGGAAAGCCTCAGGTATGAATTTAGATCAAGTTGAATTTTTGTGGGCATCAGAGATAGTGAAAGATCCCGATTACTGGAAACTGGTTTTGAAAGTCGCCAAAACCAATTCGCTGCGGCGCTTTATTCGGACGGCCGAAATTATGGGCCGGGCCGAATCTTTGGACACTCTCACCGGCGCAAATATCCTTTATTCTTGTATGCAAACCGCCGATATTTTTTACCTGAAGGCCAATATCACCCAGCTGGGCATGGATCAGCGTAAAGTCAATGTACTGGCGCGGGAGATTGGACCGCAACTCGGATTTTACAAACCAGTTGTCGTTTCTCATCATATGCTCATGGGCTTGGGAAAGCCCAATACTACCTCCACTGACAAAATCACCAAAACAATTGATCTGAAAATGTCCAAGTCCAAGCCCGACAGCGCCATTTTTATGACCGACACCCTTGAGGACATTACCCGCAAAATTAACAAAGCTTACTGTCCCGAAGGTCAGATAGAGGAAAATCCGGTTTTAGAATATTGCCGCTATATCTTGTTTGAGTCTTTTGACCGATTGAATATTAAAGAATTTACTATTGATCGACCCGAAAAGTTCGGCGGTACTTTATCTTTTAAAACTTACCCAAATTTGGAAATAGCTTTTGCTAACAAACAGTTACATCCCCAAGATTTAAAACAGGCCGTAATTGGCTATCTTGATCAATTGTTGCAACCGGTACGTAATCATTTTGAAAACGACGATAAAGCCAAGGCCCTGTTATCACAAGTCAAATCATTTCAAGTCACCCGCTAACAGCCGTTCCAAATCGGGAATGGAACGTATTATCCTGGCAATCCGAAGAGAGAAACGGCGTTATTGGTAGTTTGGGTTGCTACATTATTGCTGCTGATTTCTTTAAAAGCCGCCAATAAATCACAGATCAAGATCACGTTCTTGGGTTCGTTTAGATTGGGCTCCCCTTCTTTGCGAGCTGATAAAGGAGTCAAATACGGACTATCGGTTTCCAGCACTAGTTTTTCCAAAGGGACTTGTTTGATAAAACGCTGCTTTTTTTTACTCCAGCTAAGATCACCATCCACTCCTATATATATGTGGTGTTTTATCGCAAAGTCCAGCAAACGTTCGTCTGCCTCACAACAGTGAAATACCGTTCGATTTTTTAATTTTTGGTCCCAATTGTTTTCTAAAAGCGGTAAAAGCACCTCGACTGCCTGGCGATTGTGCAGGATCAAAGTTTTATTAAATTCCAAAGCCAACTTGATCTGGGTAACAAACAATTGTTCTTGCGCTTTGACAAATTCCGGAGTAATTTTATAATCCAAATATTTAGTCTGCTCATACTGATACAGATCAATCCCAATCTCGCCCACTGCTACTACCTTTGGTTTTAAAATTAGGGTCTTTAGATTGTCCAATAGCTCCGAAACACCCCCGGGGTGTTGGACAGCGTGGTGGGGATGGACGCCTACAGCAGCATAGACGGACGGATATTTTTGTGCCAACATTACTGCTTGTTGTGAAGTTTTCGGGTCCGCTCCCGGAACAATGAACAATTTCACTCCAACTGCTTGCGCCCTATTAATCATTACCTCTTCCCGACCCCGAAACACCTTGAAATTCAGATGACAGTGAGTATCAATCAGCATCTTGTTGTTGAATATACTGATAAATTTGATTTAAGCTCTGATTATATGGAAATCTGGGCAAGGCCCGATTTTCCAAAAAGTGCCGCAGTTTGTCGTATTTTTTTTGCTTGAGTAATAAAGTGGCATAATTCTCATAAGCCAAATAATAATCACCATTATTAATTGCTTTCAAATAAGCCTGCCGAGCCAAGGCCGACTTGCCTTGAGCCTGATAAGTAACTCCAAGATTATTCCAATTGGTCCACCAATGCGGCGCAATGATTGTGGATTTTAAATAATGTTGCTGAGCTCGATCATATTGGCCGGCTCGATACAAATAGACCCCTAAATTATTTTCAAAGTCAAAGTTTCCGGCCGCCCGCGGTTCATCCTGCAAATACAGTGTAAGGCCGTCGCGCCAATCTAACGTCCGCCAAAAACTCCGAACGCTAAAAATTGTAATTACAATCAGAATTACAGCGAGACCAAATTCACTTTTTATGTTTTTCCGATCCAATAAAATCATTACCATTGCTAGCCAGGCAAATAAAGGAAAATACACCCAGCGCTCGGAAACGGTCATGTCCAAAGGAACCAGTTGACTATGAATTCCCAGACCAATTAAAAGTAAGGAACCAAAAAACCAAAGCAATCGGCTTTTTTGCTTGGAACAAAAAGCTGCTAGTCCCAAAAAAAACAAGCCATCAATCAGAAGTGGCAGGAAAAACTCCGACCATGAAATTTGCTTTACAACCCAATGCTGAGAAATGGCCAGAGAAAAGGGCCAAAAAAACAACCTCAAATAGTAGAAAATGATTTTGGGCAAAGTAATCAACCGCTCTGGCAAACTTGCAAGCATGATTGGCGACAATTTGTTTTCGTTTAAGCCGACTCCGGCCATACCAAAACGTAAAATTAAATATAAACAAACTAATAAACTCAGATAAAGAAAATATGGTCGCAAGGCACTTTTTTTAAACCAGATAAAATAGGCCGGCAAGGCCAGCAAGAACAAAACTCCGGTTTCTTTACTTAAAATCGAAAGCAGCAAAAAGCTAAAAATAACCAACCAGTCTTTTTCGGTTAAGGACTGTTTTTTTCCAACCCAAAAGAAAGCCAGCAGACCAAAAAACATAAACAACACGTCTTGCAATCCCGAGATATAAGCAACGCTTTCCACGTTTCCCGGATGCGCCAAAAACAGTAATCCGGCAAGAGCGGCCCAATGAGGCTTAATAAATCGTTTCAAGATAAGGTAAATTAAATAAGCGTTTGCCAAATGAATCAAAACTTGCACCAAATGATAGCCCCAGGCATTCAAACCAGAAAACTGGTAAATGAGCGTAAAAAAGAACGGCATCATTGGTTTGTAATACATTCCGCCCATTCCGGCAGCGCCACCGGTATTAAAAGTGCTTTGGGTAAACAAATAAGGAATGTTGCTTAAACTGCGAATCGCCAGATTATTGACCACCTGTTCCTCATCGTCCCAGACAAAACCATTGAACAGGGTCGCTCCATAAATCAGCAAACCCAATATCAAAACAATCCAGGGAAAATATTTGATTAGCTTATTTTTTACGTTTTTTAGCATTTTTCATTTCCTTTAATTTCCACATAAAGAGTGCGCCTTTGTTGTTCGCGTTGCTATCCATCACAAACGAAAGCGCCTCGTCCAATAAGAACCGCGGCGTGGTTTTGGCCAAACGCAAATACAGAGTTTTGTGCTTGGGGTCTTCTAATTTTTGACACAAATACAACCCAAACGATTGAAACTCGCGACTGATATATTTACCGGACTGCGGATCAAATCGTTTTAATACTTTGCCGACCTGCTCAAAACCCATGGAGAAATTATATTATAATCTGCTTATGAAATATGTTTATCTTTCCTCAGGCTTGTTCGGCGCCAAAGTATTATCTAACCTAGATCCCAAACCCGACTTGGTCATTACTCAGCCGGATCGAAAAGGCGGCCGCGGCTTAAAACAAATAATTGTCACGCCGGTAAAACAATATTGCCAAAAAAATGGCCTTATAGTAAAAGGGTGGAACCCTTTTCCAGATTGCCAGATGGCGCTGGTAGCCGATTATGGCGTCATTATTCCCAAAGATTTGTTAGACAGGCCAAAATACGGATTTTTCAACATTCACCCCTCTTTGTTACCCAAATACCGCGGCAGCACTCCCCTGCAGTCGGCCATTTTGAATGATGAAAAAATCACTGGCGTGAGCATTATTAAAATGGACGAAAAAGTGGATCACGGACCGATTGTAGCACAGGAGAAAATTGCCATTAGTAATAGTGATACTTATTTAAGTTTACTCGAAAAAACTGCCCATTGTGGCGCTTTGCTGTTTGCCGAATCAAACCGCCGCGGTTTGTTTGGGCCTGATTTGGCAGGACGATTAAGGCAACAAGATCACTCACTAGCCACTTACACCCATAAATTCACCAAGCAAGACGGCTATGTCCCAATTAGTCAGTTAATCCCCTACCTCACGCCAATATTTAAAAAATATAATCTGCTACATCTATTGCCCAACCAAGCGCAACAACCTATTAGCCCTAAAGAACTTCATAGTCTTATCCGCGGCCTTTCTCCCTGGCCAGGCGTGTGGACAAAAGCCGAAAACAGGGTTATAAAAATAGTTTCAAATCAAAATTCTCAGAACATTGAGGCTCTAGAGATTGTTATTGACGGAAAAATATATTTGTAATTATTATTTGGTAAAATAGTTCTTATGTCTGAAAAATTAAGGGTCGCAATAATTTCCTCCCTAACTGGCGGCCTTGGCCATTATAACGCTCATTTGGCTGAGCCTTTATCCAAACATTGTTTTCCTAAGTTTATTACTTATCCTCAACTCGATTTATTGGGTATGCCGACCAAGCGAATCACCGATGCTTTTGTCCGGAGCAAAATCAAATGGCCCAGATTCGACATTCGTGAAAATAATCCGGAAAGTATCATTGAAATTGTTGATTATGTAAAAAAACACGGAATCAAAGTAATTAATATCCATATTGGTACCACAGTTAAACGTAAAATTTCCTATTTTATGACTTTTTTAAAGTATGCCAAAGAAAATTCCAATTTGAAGTTCGTTTTTACTCTTCATGATGTTTTTCCCTTTGACGAAGACCGCAAACTTACCAAATTATTAGCTTCTTTTTATTCCATGGCCGATCATTTGACGGTAGGCAATGAATTTGAACACAAAAAGCTTATTCGTTATTTTAAAATTCCGGAACGGAAAATATCAATCATTCCACACGGTATTTACGATCTTTTTGATAACAACACGTATTCTAAAAACTTGTCGCGAAGCTATCTTGGAATTCCCAGTAACGTTAATTCTTTGTTATTTTTTGGGTTTTTACGCGAATACAAAGGTTTTGATTATTTAATCAAAGCAGCCAAGATTCTTAAGCAAAAGAAGCAAAACTTTGTAGTTTATGTTGCCTCTGGTCTCAAATATACTCCTAGGGATTTAGTAAAAAAATATCTGAAAATGATTAAGAAACTGGGCTTGGAGGATCGTTTTATTCTCAACTTAAATTATCTTGACACCTCGGATGTTGAAGCAGTATTTAAGGCCAGCGATTTAGTCGTACTACCCTACACTCATGCTTCTCAAAGTGGAGTGATGATGATGGCCTTTGGTTTTAAGAAACCGGTGATTATTACCGATACTTTTGCTGATAAGCACTGGGTAAACAACAAGGCTGGATTAGTTGCCAAGAGCAAAGATTCTTCCGACCTAGCTAAAAAGATTTCCTTAATGCTTAAGGATAAGGAACAATTGATTAAAATGGGTGCTTATGGCTACAAGTATTCTGAGGATAATCTAAATTGGGACAAAATTGCCAAGATGTACTTTGATGTTTATAAAAAACTTCATTAGATGGATACAGAACCCTCCATCAACATCGAAATTACTGAAAAACAATCTAATCTCGTTGGTAAGCTACGCAAACGACTCGCTCAAAATAAGCCAGCAGATGTGATTGTTTTAGACATGGATGGAACGGTGTATGGACTACAGAAAAATAAGAATAATGAATGGGAGAAAACAGGACAACCACATAATGCCGAGACAAGTAAAATATTTCGAGAAAATAATTTGCCTTACGGAATAGTTTCTGCCCGACCGGATTGGGACGAGAAAGCTGATCGTGAAATGAATGACTTAGGAATGGATACTTTGCCAGATTTTGTCATTAGCGGTGCCGGCACTCTATTATATTGGCGCGATACTCAAGGAAAATTGCAGCTTGATCCGGATTTTATTCATAAGTTACATGAACATCAAATTTCCTTGGGAAATAAACCGCAGCAAAACTATAACCCCCAAGCCATTTTTGAATTTTTAGATCAAATTGATTTATCCGGCCAGTTCGCTGGTCAGGGTTTTACCAAACATAAAATAGATACCAATAATGGTTTGGGATTTAATGTTGTTAGTGTTGATAAAATGCAACTCTCTAAATTTAAAGAATTAATTTTAGAGCTCAAAAAACAACTAAAAGGAATAAAGATTGAGTTTTCCGAAGATTTAAAAAGACTCGACAGTACCGGTGAGACTTTTTCCGGATGGGTACAGTTGGTACCGTCTATTGCCGGAAAAGACGATGCTCTACGCTATACATTGGAAAAGATAAATCAGGATCTTGGAGCAAAACCCAGGGCTCACATTTTTGGCGACGCCTCAGTTGATGTTTGGATGCTCGCCATGGGAGCATCTTCAAAAGATGAATATGAATGCCAACAATATGCGCTGAATAACCTTACTCCCTTAGCCAGAACCAAACTGGAACCAGTTATTCAAGTACTTTCTTCAAAAAAAGCAGTCGAATTGAAAGAAAGGGGGTATCCTCAGGCCAATCTACAAATACTACCTAAGCCTTCATCAGCAGGTATTCTTGATATCACTATGGAAATTGCGTAAGATTGATTTGATGCCTATTTTAAGAATTCTGATCGACGGCCGCACCATTAAAAACAATCCTAGCGGTTTGGGGATTTGGAATTTGCAATTAGTTCGCCATTTGGTAAAGTACGAAAACATCCAGCTTTTTTTGATTCTGACCAAAAACTGTGATTACGACTTTAGCAACGATGGATTACTAAGTCCATTTTTAAAAGAAAAATTAATTCTGATTAACTCCAATCATGATTATAAATTTGTCTCTTTAGATCGCTTTGTTTTCGAACAATTTCAGTTACCCAAAATTATTCAACGACTGAAAATTGATCTTTACCATGCCACGGATTCGTTCGGAATCCCAATAAATTTACCAAAAAAAATTAAGGTTATGCTCACTATTCACGATCTGATTCCCCTAACCCCATATCGGGAGTATTTAAATTGGCAACAGTTTCTTATATATAGAGTCTCTTTGTTTTTATCAATCAAGCGGGCCAACCTAATTACTGCTATCTCGGACAAAACAAAAACCGATATCAAACATTATCTGCAACCCAAAACCAATGTAGTTGCAGTTTACGACGGCGTAGACGAACCTACTCTCTATTCCGAAAAAATAATTGACAAAGCTTTTGTGCAACTCAATCAACAATATTTGCTCAAAAAACAACAGTATCTCCTCTATTATGGCGGATTTGGACCAAGAAGAAATACCGAAACTTTAATTAAAGTTCTTCGACAACTAATCGATCAACAAATTGTATCGCCGGATTTTAAACTGGTCTTGTCGGGCAGGATCAAAAACGCCAAAACCCAAGCACTTTTGATCCTTAATGGTTTAAAAAACCTGATTAAGAATCTCAAGTTACAAGACAATGTGGTGATCATTGATTACCTTATGCCCGAATCCAAGGCAGCTTTGATTAAAAATTCGTCCTTGTTTGTTACATTAACTTTGTATGAAGGATTTGGCCTTACGCCTATGGAAGTCATTAAGTACAATAAATACGCCCTCACCACCAGAACCGGTATTTGGCATCAGTTTCCCAGTTTGAATAATATTTTCATAATTGAGGATCCTTTTTCTATTCCTGAAATTTCTCACAAAGTCAGCCTGATTATTCAAAACTCGAGCAATCTGAAAGCCGATTATCAAAAAATGGTAAACTTTACCAAGGTATTTCAATGGTCATCAATGGCCAAAAATTACTTTAAATTGTATGGAAAAATTATCAAAACAATCTAAGGTTTCGTTTTATACTTTTGCTAACAAAACAGATCAACCGCTCTTAAGGGCCATTAAAAATGTTTATAATTCTGTTGACAAATTAGTTGTGGTTCTTAATCACAAAAGCCTTGAATATAAGCAGATTAAGGCCTTAGACAAAGAAAATAAAATTGAGATCTATAACCATCGCTTTCGTAATTATTCCCAAATGCGCAACTTTGCTCTATCTAAGATTGAAAGCGGCTGGGTTTTGATCTTGGACTCGGATGAGACTTTTTCCGAAACTTTTTTAAAAAAAATCCCTCATCTAGTCAGTAGTAACGAATATTCAGGATACAAAGTACCAAGAATTCACTTTTACAACACCAAGTATCAAACTTTTGATCCCTTTTTACACCTAAGGTTGTATAAAAAGACGCCAGCAATTAAATATGTCGGTCAGGTTCACGAAATGCTGATGAACGTAAAAAAGGTTAAAAAGATTGTTGATCCCAAAATGGCGATTAATCATTACAATAGCCTTTCCGTGATGATTAAAAATAATAAAAAATACCATCAAATGCTTTTGGAATACCGGAAAATTGCCAATCAATATAAAGATGAAAATTTAATTAAATTATCTGATTTTCTAATCTGGTGTAACCAAAATATTGATAATCCGCTTTTTTTTGTTCATAAGAAAGGGTTGAAAAAAGTCCAGGAAGAGTATCAAATTCGTTTAAAGCAGATTTTAAGAGGCAGAAAGCATTACCATCGAGATATTATTAAACTTAACCAGCTTTTATCAAACAATGGTTAAGAATAAGATTGCTCAAATACTGAAGGCTAATAATTTCGTACCGATAAGATACCTTCAAGGAGAAGCTGAATATAATTATCTAGGGTTGCCCGGTTATTCAAACCGTTTATTCAATAAAAAAGAGTCCGTACTGATTGAGGGCAGGTACTTAAACAAACCGGCTGTGCTTAAAATGATTGTTGCCTACAATAACAACGCCCTGCTTTTTAAACGCGAACTCTATGCTTATCGGATATTGGCCAAGAAACAATTTTTAATTCGGAAACTTATTCCCAAATACTACTTTCATTCTTTCGATCCTTGTCCCTATGTTATTATTGAAAAAGCGAACGGTGAGAAATTTGGTGATTGGTACCAAGTTCAAGATAATGCTTTTGAATTGATCAAACAGTGCCTATCAAGACTAAAAACACTTCACCAATCCATTTCCTTACCTAAATACATTGCTTATCCAATTATTAATCGAGAACCGAATATTTTATTTATGAAACTGATTAAACAGCTGGCAATAACCGATTATCAAAACAAATTACGGTTGACTGATTATCTTCGGACAAAATTACCCCAGGCGCAAAGCGAGTGGAAAAAAGCGCGTAAGGGATTTAGTTATGGTGATTTTAGCTTGTCTAATGTGATTGTTAATAAAGGCTCAATTAAGTTCATCGATTGGGAGAATATTGGCAACGCAGTTTTGGGACATGATCATTCGCTTTTGATTTTTGCCGCTATCGGTTCTAAGATTGAGAAATCAATTGTTAATTTATGCCAAAATATCGCCAAAGACAATAAGCAACTTGAATTATTGAATTTTTTAGTTCTCTATCAGGTAGTTAAGAATATTTCTAAATTTAGTCACAAAGACAAAAATAAGTTCCTCAATCTGTCTGGTTTTATTGACAGACAAATAAATTAAAATGGACAAAATATGAAGGTCGCAATTTTGTCTCGAGGAACACTGCCAATTTCCAAAGATTCGATCAAAGGAACTGAAACCTGGGTTTACAATTTTATACGTAAATTTCCAAAAAATAATATAAAGTTGGAGCTATTTTCCTCCGGAGATTCAAAAGTCCGAATTCCTATTCACTCCCTGCACAAAAAAGCTTATTTTAACACTCCATCAATCAAGAATTTTAACTATCGAATTTTTCGTAATGCTTTAATCAGCCAGGCTTTTATTTACAAACCCAAATTCGATCTTTACCACGACAACACTAATTGTGGTGATTTGATAATGTCTTGGGCTCAATTTATTAATCGGCCGATTTTAGTTACCATTCATGGCAATCTATTCAGTCCTCATCTATCAATCTTTTTTTCAATATATAAACACCTTAACAATGTCTATTTTGTGGCTGTTTCCCAATCGCAAAGAAAAGCCATTCCTTCATTAAATTTTATTCGCACTATTTATCACGGAATTGATACCAATCGTTTTGTGTTTTCGGTCAGAGGCGGTCAATCTGGCTTCTGGGCCGGTCGAGGAACACCAGAAAAATCACCGGAATTGGTGGTTAAATTATTCAATAAAATTAAACAACCTCTTTATTTAGCCATAATTAGAGAAAACGACAAAAGTCAATGGCTCAAAAACAAAGTCTTAAAAAAAATAAAATCAGACCGAATTAAATATCGATTTCGTTTAAAAAAAAGTATGATGATCAAACGCTATGGCAAATCCAAAGTTTTGGTTATGCCTTACCAATGGGAAGAGCCCTTTGGCCTGGTGATGATCGAGTCAATGGCCTGTGGCACGCCGGTAGTGGCTTATGCTCGCGGATCGGTCCCGGAGATTATCAAAGACGGCCAGACTGGTTTTATTGTTAATTCCTCCGAAAAAGACAAACGCGGAGATTGGATTGTCAAAAAAACCGGTATCGAGGGTTTACTTGAGGCGGTTGAAAAAATCTATGCCATGCCTGAGGCTGAATATTTAGAAATGCGCCGCAATTGCCGCAAGCACATCGAAAAACATTTTACAATTGAGCGAATGATAAACGACTACGTTGAAACCTATAAGGAAGTCGTTGCCGACTATAAGCAAAAGAAACAAAATTAAGGCAGTAAAGACTGCAAAATAGCCGTGTTGCCGGTAAAAATCAAATACCCCAAACCACTACTTACTGTTAACAACAGCATGACGATAATAATTAATATGGTCGAGGGTTTGGCTGATGGCTCTGTTTGAATTTTGGCTTGGGCTTCTGGCTGGGAAGGTGGCGACACCGGCGCCTGTTCATGAGCTGGTTCGCCTTTATTGGTTGGTTCAACCGGACAATAGTCTTTTTGTGGGACAACTTCCATATTGATAACTTTACGGGAAACCCCAAAGAGTGTCAAGCCTCAAGTACGATTCCAGCGATTTCGGCAAATCTTTGCACCACTACGGTTTGGAAAAAATCCAAACGTTTGTTTTCTGCATATTGGTTAAACTCTTGCCATAGCGATCGGCCGGCTAAAAAACCCACAGCGCCATTTCTTATCGCTATTTTCAACTGCTCTCTGAAATTAGCAAAAGAGTCGCCTTTGGTTAACAAAATCCAAGGGGTTTTTTTTAGAAGTTTGCTGATTTGAAAACAAGCGACCGGATCACCCGGATATTCTAGTTTAAATACGTCCGGAATAATTCCTGCTTCGAGAAATTGATACACAGAGTCCAGAACTAATTCGGGCTTATGCGAATTATAATTTTCGATTGAATAAGTGACCAGCTCCAAAAATAAAGGCAGATTAAAACGGCGACAATCTAAAAGCACCTGGCGGGCAATATTTAGCTGATGATCTTTGGTGGGCGCTGAGGGGTGATAATAAAGCAATAATTTAATTCCACTGGCGCCTTGATTTTTCAAGTTCTCAACCGAATATTCAAGCTGGGTTTTGCGACTCCCCTGCTCATCTTCATAACCAGTTTTTTCAATACACAGAAGATAAGGTTTTTTAATTGCTTTAGACACGGCGACTTTTTCAAACGCCGGCAAACCGCCGATGGAATCGATTAAAATCCCGGAAAACTGATCATAAAGGCTGGCAATTATCTCTTTTTTGATATCAATTACCTGCGGCAAAGTAACAGACTCGGGTGAGCTCGGATTAATCAGCTTATTAAAACTGCCCCGATGATCCAAAGCCAGCATCAGGATTTTGTTTTTTAGTGTGAAGTCAGAAATACTGGACATGATTTAAATATAGCAAATACTTATTTTTATAAACTCAAATTGTGCAAAATTTTTAGATTTTCTCTATCCGGCCCCTCGCCTTTTATCCCTGGCACTTCCATAATAAAAGGAATGTTTTTTAATACAGACTGGCTCAAAATGTTTTGGAAGCCGGCCCTGCCAATTAAACCCTGGCCGATGTTTTCGTGTCTGTCTCTTTTGCTATTAAACTCAGTCTTGGAATCGTTTGCGTGCATACAAACCAAATTTTGAATGCCGATCTGTTGATCAAATTGTTTTAACCAGTTGCCAAAAATGGCTTTATCTGCCACATTGACTCCACTGGCCCATAAATGCTGGGTGTCCAGACAGACCTTAAGTCGAGTTGAATCAACTTGGTTGAACAATTGCGCCAGTTCATCTAAACTGTTCCCGATCACGTTGCCGGCACCGGCGGCCGACTCGATAATTAATAACTGGTCTTTTGGGGTCGTTTCTAAAACTTTCTTAATTGCTTGAGCCACTTGATTCTTAACTTCGTCAAAACTTTGTTCTTTGCTACTGCCGACATGAAAAATAGTTCCAGTGCAGTTAATTTTGGCTCCAAAATTTAAATATTCCACTAACGATTTAACCGACAAATTTACTAAATATTCTTTGCTTGAGGCTAGATTAAGGAGATAAATTCCGTGGAAAAACAGTTGCTTTACGACCCTACTGGCTTTCATGGCCTGATTGAAAGCAGTTATTTGATCGTTAGTGTAGTTTGTAACAGTAAAGGAACGAGGGGAGCTGGCAAAAGTTTGAATCACTTCAAAACCCTCTTTTTCTCCCCGCCCAATTGCCTTTTCTAAACCTCCAGCAATCGAAACATGACCGCCGAAAATCATATTTTGATTTTGGGAAATACTGTTTGTTTAAGTAATGTCAATTCCGCCAAAGTAAAAGGCTGCAATACGTAATGCTCGCCGCTGACACGCTTTTCGGGATCGCGATTGTCTACCCCAATCCTGATTCGCCAAAACTCTTTGCTACCCAAAGACTGCTCGACACTTTCCACGCCGTTATGGAGTTTTGGACCTTTGCCCAATTGAATTTTGTACTCACCCAAACGCAAATCCAAATCGTCGTGGATAACGATCAGGTCAGCTGGTTTTAATTTATAAAACTGTAGCTCTTTGACAACGGCCAAACCGGAACGGTTCATAAAAGTGTCTGGCTTAAGCGTTTTGATTTGTTTATCAATCAGGTGATTTTCAACCAAATAATCAATAAAAAGAAAGCCGACATTGTGACGAGTTAAAGCATATTTGACTCCGGGATTGCCCAATCCCACCACTAGCTTCATTTTACGAGTGTTGTGAATCTGTAAATACCTGTCCAGGCTCCAGGCGGAACAAGGGCTCATTTAAACGCTTTTGATCCAGGTAATGAGCGACTAAACCCACAGAGCGGGAAAGAACAAACAGGCTGTTGAAAAATTCGCTTTTAATTAAAGTGCTGATTTGATCAAGATCAAGTTTTTCCTCAATTGTCAGAACATCCAAAAGCACGGCCGCCATGGTGCCGTCGATATTAAGGATAAGATTGGGTTTTTTAGCCAAAGTAATCGACTCGATTTTGAGCGCAAAATCCAAATACGAGTGCTTACTTAAAACCAAGCCTTTTCGCTTAAGCAATTGCACTCTGGGATCTGGCATTTCCAAACGATATTGGCGATGACCAATGCCCGGAAGATAACGTTTGGTTTTGGCAAAGTTTTCCACAATCTCACCGGGATTAGAACGATTGTTTACTCCCTCGAACCAGAGTTTTGCCGCGTTGTTAACCGCTCCGCCAAACTTTGGTCCGATCGTTAATAAACCTGCCGTCAGTGAACTTACCAGATCTTTACCGGCACGGGCAGTAATTATGGTGTTTACCGCTCCGGACTGGTAAGGACCGTGATCCACTAATAATTTGAGAATCAGATCAATTAAGGCTTCGGTTTTATTTGACTTAATCTCTTGGCCAAGCAGAAGTCCAAAAGTAATCCGGGCAAAACTTTGGCTTTGCGCCAGCTTTAATAACGGTTTGCCCAAAATTTGCACTTCTCCATTGACTTCTTGAGAAATAGTCGAGGTAAATTGAGTGTGAACTCGGTTGTTTAAATCAGTTTGGCTCATAATTGCTTAGTTAATTTTAACAAATCGCTGAATTTCTCAGTTACCAAAAAACCAGCGGCTTTGAGCGCCTGTCGTTTGGCCGAGGCTTTTTCCAGCTCGGTTTCGGCTTTGGCTTTGGCGTGTCCAAATTGCGGACTCTGAGCAAATAAATCAGCCACTGTGCCACTGATATGCACCAAAACCGGCTTAGTCAGTTTGCCTTGCTGTTTCAGTTTAATGAGTTCGTATTCCTCAGTTCCACCCAACTCACCATAATAGATAATGGCAGCAGTTTGCGGGTCGTTTTCTGCCAAAGTAAAGGCAATGGTAATCTCCGGCTGGGGAAAACGATCACCGCCGGTCGAAAAAGCAAAAGAAAGGTTCTTGCCAGCCTGGCTGACCAGATTAATTAATTCGTTCGTCATACCGCCAGAGGCAGAAATAATCGCTAACGTCCCCGGCTCAGACAATTTGACATTAATCAACTGCTCTGGCGTAATACCGGCAATCGGACCAAGTTTTAGCGATCCCGGAACGACCATACCCACACTCGCGGAACCGATTAATAACAGATCGTGTTTTTGAGCCAGATCAGACAAAGCCTGCGCGTGCACCTCAGGCACGTTTTCGGCAAACAAACTACCACCAACAATATTTTTTACTGACGTGATTAAATCATGACTACTGGTCAGGGTACGCCGGCCGGATAACAGATTAAGAAACCAAAGATTGCTCTTGGCATCTGGTTGTAATTCTTGCGGTTGAGAAAATAGCGTCAGCAAAATTTCCTGCCGACCCCAAAAATACTTAGCCTTTCCTCGACCGTTTCCCATAATTCCAATTACGCTTGGTTTTTTTTGGCCGCAAAGATAGTCAAAATCCAAAATTGATTGAATAATGGGCGAATGATTGCCCAAAACAATAATTTGGTTGTTAGTATTTCTGATTTGTTTAAGGCTGATCATTGTTCTTTTCTTAATATCTTCACTGCTAATTTGATTACTTCGGTCAAAACGGCTGAGGAGTCCAAAACTGTACCATACAAGCCACTGTCTTTGAGAAACCTAGCCATCAGTGCCAAGCCTTGTTTTTGGTTTGGGCCACCACGACGCACAAACACCAAAACATCTTGCTTTTTCAAAGCCTGTTTATTCTCCTCAAGCGCTTTAATCACTCCCTGAAACGTTTTGGCAACATCAGTAAAATTAGCCACTCCACCGGCAATAACCAATACTTTTTGGTGACTTTTTGACTTTAGCAAATCAGTTAAAATAACTCTCGTGTATAAATATGTATCCTGCATGGTTGGATTGCCCGAATATTCTCCATAATTAGCCAGCTCCTGGCCAAAACCAAAGTCTGCCACTTCGTCTGCCAAAACCAGGCTGGCACCACCGCCTGAAAGTAACATCCAAACAGAACCATTAGGATTGAGCAAACGGTACTTTAATGAAGCTGGACTGGATTTGTCTAGCTTGGCAATTTGCTCCTCGCTGGAACTTAACTTTATTGGCGAAATCGGCTCAATTTGTAGATTACTCACGACCGGAATGTTAAGAGCAGCATCGTCAATTTCCACTGCCAAATCAAGAAGATATATCTGCTCATCTTTAACTACAAGCGGATTTATTTCCAGAAAACTAAAGTAATATTTATCAAAAATTGTCTTGAGCTTAGCAACAAGTTTTTTCACAATGGGATCGCTGATCGTACTATTGACCTGTTGCCAATGATCTTCAATTTCTACCCCTCCGTGAGGACTGTAAAGAACCTTGATACCATCCCTAACCCGTTCTAAACTCAAATATTGCTCTTGATTAGCAGTATGGGGAACAAAAGGCTCGATCAAAAATTGCGAAAATTTTTGCTGGCTTTTGGCTTTCACAAAGCTCCGTAACACCCCCGGGGTGTTCCGGATGGAGACAAGGCCTTGTTTGGCTCGTTTTTTAATGCCCTGATCCACTTTCGCAACCAATTCTACAGGGCCAAAAAAAGCCTCAATCGTGGCGGCTGTAATTCGTGAATCGACCTGTAAACCTTGCCATGGTAAATTAAGCTCTTTGGTGAGAATTTTTTTTGCTTGAAATTCACTGATTCTTACTCTGGCCATAATTGTGGCAGGGGCGGAGGGAATCGAACCCCCAACAAAGGTTTTGGAGACCTCTATTATGCCATTTAACTACGCCCCTAATAAACTGATTTATCTATTATACAAAACCGGGCTTGAAGTTCGCTTTTGGATTTATGTATACTAGAGGCAATGGCCAAATACATACCGGACATCAAAAGCCACCGCTGGGTAATTCTGGCGCCGGGCCGGCTTGGCAAACCCGCTGCTTCTAATAAAGACTATACTATTAGTACTAAAAATGGCCTCAAAGTCGCTCAAGAGTGCCCGTTTTGCCCGGGCAACGAAGCCAAGACTCCGCCTGAGATTGATAGTATTAAAAAGGACGAGTTGTGGCTAGTAAGAGCCTTTTCCAATAAATATCCTATAACAGATATTCATGAAGTGATTATCCACAGTCCGGATCATTGCCAAGACCTTGAAGATTTTAGCGATGAGCAACTTTTGGCCTTATTTAGGATTTATAAAAAAAGATTGACTACTTTGTCGAGTCAGGGCGTGCCGATTTTGTTCCGCAATCACGGCGTTACTGCCGGCACCAGTCTTCCCCACCCCCATTCACAGGTAATTGTTTTGCCTCAGCAAATCAACCTGGAAAGCCTGTTTTTGGAACCAGTCAAAAACATGGTTCTTGATAATAATCATTTTGTGCTCTACTGCCCGGACTTTTCTCAATATCCATACGAAGTCTGGATCACTCACAAAGACTGTTCCAAATATGAGTTTGGCGCCTCTGAGCTTTTGGAGATCAAACTAGAACATTTTAACGACGAGGAGTTGTTGGATCTTGGCCAGCTGGTGCAAAAAACCTTGAAAGGATTGCAGAAAATACTGGGCAAATTCGACTACAACTATTATATCGCGCCCAAACCGCCTTTTTACTTGCGCCTAATCCCTCGTGTGGTGACCCGTGGCGGCTTTGAATTGGGCACCGGCCTGTCTACCAATGTTCTGGATCCAGCTGTGGCGGCAGAAGAGCTGAAGAAGGTAATTAGATAGTTTTAATCGCAAATATCATAATCAGAGTTTTTTTTCTTTTGTAACTTAGCCCATTTTTCTTTGGTCATCTTACAGGATGGACACTGATTTCCTACTGGCGACCAGCTAACATAACCACAACTAGGACAAGTAAAAGGTTCGGAGTATAAATAATCGGCATAACCATACATCGAAAACCCAGCTTGAATAATCGGGCAAGAACCACCCATATAAATTAGTGGCATGGGCATTGTCTGCGATTGCCTGCCGGCTAAGCCAATTAGTTCTGCTTTAACCTGAGTGATTTGATAAAGCTGAGAAAGAATTTCTAAGATACGTGTTTGGCTGAAGTTATCAGAACTAAGCAACTGTTGATATCTGGCTAGCCAGAAAACAAACGCTTTGTCTTTTAACAAAGCCTGTTCTAGTAAGGCTCCACGATTATCGACAGAAAATCCTAGCTGTTTGAGTAAATCCTCGGTCGTGTGGCTGTCAAGTTGAAAGTCTTGCGGCCCGGCGATCAGTGAATTAGCGACTCCGCCAGAAGAATGATAATTAATCTTTAATTGGTTTGCCAATAACTGACTTTGATCAAGAGTCTGGCGATGTTCGTCGTAGCGCAAAATATGATTAATTACCTGCTTATCTTTGCGCTCAAACCAGAATAAAAAACCATAGTCACCATGATGCAAATTATCCGGGTCCGGAGGCGACAGTTGTAACACCTGATCTGCCTGATTTTTGGCAAAAAGATCTTGCATTCTTTGCCAACCCAATAACTCAGAGAGCTCTCGACTACCAGCCAAATTAGATTGTGCTGATTGAGACAACATGTCTTCCATCACTAACCCAATCTCCGGATAAACAACTTTGTCTTGATTATTCAACTCATAAACAATTTGAGTTTTTTTAACTCCGGCAGCAAACTCCAGTAAAAACTTTAACACTTGTTCTCGGCTGTAAAAAGCAATTTGGGCAAACTCAACGCCTTTCTGCTTTAAATTCTCTAGAAATCGCCGCTCTGCCGAAATGTCAAAAAAATTGGCAATCTGTTGTTCTAAACGAAAGTCTTTGGGAAAAAAGCCCAACTCTTTAGGATTAATATAAGTTTCTAATCTATTCATTTTTCTTGCTCGAGATCTAATAGATAAGAATTGTTTTCGGGCTTTAACCGTTGCGGCACAGCTCCCGAATAGCTTGTTTTGTCAAGCTTCACGGGATTCCATTATACCCTAAGGGGGTATACTTTACCTCTTATCTTCAACTAGCTTGGCTATTGTAACTAAGTTGCAAATAATATGCAAGTTTGGCAAAATGAGAGAATGGAATGCCCAAATTGCCAAGCTGAACTCAAACCGGAGAAAATCGGCAGCACTGTTTATTGGCGCTGTGCGAGCTGTGGAGCGCTCTGGTTTGACAACAAAGAAAGCGATTTTCTGAGCGAAGAAGAAGCGGCCAAACTTAATAAAATCAAAAAACAACCTTCGTTTAGCCGGCTAAATTATACTTGTCCTAGAGACAAAACCAAACTCAAATATGATGGCTATTATTACCGTTGTTATTCTTGTGGCGGTCTAATGGCTAGCTCGGCCTCAATTTTGGAGGAAAAAATGGCCAAGCGCCAACGACTAGCTTCTACTTTGAAAAAACCGATCAGCTTTAGTCAGATGAAAACCGTGGTTATTTTTGCCTTGGCCGTTTTGTTTGTGGGAGTAAATGTCAGCTTGGTTAACGGCCTCAGACACCGCTTGACTCTGGAAACCCAGGCACAGCAGGTAAAAAGCACTCTGCAAATCCATGCGGTCAATCAGGATAAGCTGGCGCTATATTTCAATACCGAAGAGCCCTACCGCACCACTGCTCTTTTTAAGAGCGCGGACAGACAATGGGAACAGGTAATTAACCCTAATTACAGTCTTAACCATTTTTTAATCGTCAGCAGGCCAAGTAAGGCCACCAAAGTCCAGGTCCGGCTGCAGTCTGTTAAGAACGAGGAGTATTTGACCGAAGAAGTGGCACTAGAACCACGCTAACTAACAGCATAGTGACAACAATTACCACCAAACTATAGAAAAGGCCGTTTCGTAAGTAAAACAGGTTGTGGCTGACAAAACTAACTAATTGATTCTTGGCGTTTATTAAGGGAACAAAAGTCACGATTTCCCCGATATATTTAACCAATAAAAACACCAGGCTGGCCAAAAACAATCCCACCACACTGCCCTCAAGATCTTTGGCTGAAGAAAACATTGTTAATCCAACTTGCAATAGTAGATAAATGTAGAGCGCCACAAAGACCCATTCCATTCCCGATTTGGAATAGGCGGTGGCGACCCAAATAAGAATTAAACCAAAAAAGACCGGCGCCAAGCCAATCAGAGTGCGCCGCAACGGATCGGTTTGCTCGATTTTCACCCCACCTAACTTGATAGAACGATCTGCTTTTATCTCCGGCATAACCGATATTCCATCGGTTCTCACTTGCATAAACTCGGCCAAGATCAAATGTGCCGCTTCGTGAATAAAGGTTCCGGGCAATAGAATAAAGGCCAAACCCTTAACTACAGCCGCCTCGTTTTTGAAAATCCGGAATAAATATTGACCCAGAATTTTAATAAAGGTACGGCTGGCCCAAAAAATCAAAAACAGCAAGCCTAAAATCTGCAGCAAAAGAATGGTCATGACCGTTTAAACTTGGCTTTGATCACCAAGATTAGAAAACTAATAAGCTTGAGTTGCCGCCCCAAACGCCAAGGTTGCCGAATCAGCCGGTAAAGCCATTCAAGTCCCAAGCGCTGCATTACTTTGGGTGCCCGAGGCAAAAGACCACTATTCATGGCAAAACCACCGCCCACTCCCACTACCAAACAGCCCTTAAAGAGCTCCTGATTCGCCTGAATCCATAGCTCTTGAGCCGGACTGCCAAAAGCCACGAAAACCAGACAGGGCTTGCTAGTGCGCACTATCTGTTTTAACCTCAGAATTTCATGGTCTTTTGGCTGTTTTATGTCGTCAATTGCCTGCAAACCCTGTATTTTAAGCTCAGGGTATCGGCGGCTGTAGCACTTGGCGGTTAGCTCTGCCAAATTGGCGTCTCCTCCGATAAGCAGGCATCTCAAGCTATGTTGGGCAGCATAGGCAATCAACCTATCCATCAACTCTACCCCTGGCAACCGCCTTAGGCTTGTCCCAGTAAGCAATCTCGCTGCCAGAACAATCCCCACGCCGTCCACAATGAGGGTTTGGCTTGATAGAACAAGCTTTTCAAACTCCTTCTGCCTGGTCATGATCATTAGGTTTTCCGGATTAAGGGAGATAATTTGGCAAAATTCACCCTTAGACAAGACGCCTTTTTTAATTCGCTCTAGGATATCCTCAAAATCAACGAAATTTAAGCTGTAATTAAGTAACTTAATTGGCTGCATAATCTTCAGATTGATTATAAGATAAAAGTACAAACAAAGAAATAGACTTTGGTTGCCATTCTTGTACAGCTTTGTTGAACTCTAATTGTTTATTAATTTGGTTGTTATATAAGTACATGTTTTAAAGACTTATTAAAATAGCTGCATAAAAGACATATTAACTATAGTCTTTACTACAAGATGTGATGCTTTGCTACTTTTTTTTCTGTTAGTGAAATTAAACATCATATTTTTTTATTAAGCTTTTTATTATAAGCTATATCTTCCCGGCGGCTTGTCGGTAAAGCTCAAAATTCTCGGCAATCAAACCCAAACCCCTAATCACACAAAGGAGCGGATCTTCAGCTACGAAAACCGGAAAGTTGAGCTCGTCGCTCAAATATTTGTCTAAATTGTGCAGCATGGCGCTACCGCCGGAAATAATCGCCCCTTTTTCGGCAATGTCAGCGGAAATCTCAGGCGGGATATGTTCTAAAACGTGCTTGGCAGTATAGCTAATGCCTTTCAGCGGTTTTTGAATGCTCTCGGATAACTCGCGCTCACTGATTTCGATGTGTTTGGGTAAACCGTAACGCAAATCCCGGCCCTTGACCAAAATCATTTTGTCTGCCTTGGCTTCCTTAAGATAAGCGGTTGCATGTTTAATTTTGAGCTCTTCCACCGAACGTTCGCCAATGATCAGATTGTGTTTTTTACGCAAGTGCCCCACAATCGCCTGCTCAATCTTGCTCCCGGCCACCCGCTCGCTCTGATAAGCTACCAGCTCGCCTAAGGAAATGACTGCCACCTCAGTCGTGCCGCCGCCGATATTGATAATCAAGTTACCGGAGGCCTCTGCAATTGAAATTTTGGCGCCGATAGCCGCGGCAATCGGTTCATCAATTAAGTAAACGTGCCGCGCGCCGGCAGAATAACAGGCGTTGGCAATCGCTCGTCGCTCCACTTGAGTGGCGCCGCCGGGAATCGAAATAATGATGTCTGGCTTAAAAAAAAAGTTGCCCAAGGCCTTATTCAAAAAATAGCGGATCATGGCCCGGGTAACCGTGTATTCGGCAATGACTCCATCTTTCATTGGATGCGTAGCAATAATGGTTCCCGGAGTTCGGCCCAACATTTCTTTTGCTTGACTACCCACGGCGACAATTTTTTTTTCATACACAGAATAAGCAACCACCGTGGCCTCATTCAGAATAATTCCTTTGCCCTCTAAATAAACCAGAGTGTTAGCTGTTCCCAAATCAATACCCACCCGCTTACTAAACATAAAAGCATTATATAGGATTTTGCCAGAGAGTAAATAATCATTCAAATAATACTACTCAATACTCATTAAGTATATCAAAGTAGATTATATATTCTAATCTAGATATGCTATAATTAACCAATGGTTTATTTGAAACGCTCGGCAATTGCCCTCCTGATCATTATTGCCATTCTGGCTGTTGCCGTCACCATCATTTTATTTGCCCGAGGCTATCGCTTTAATCTTAATAACGGTGAATTGGGCAGCAAAGGCATTCTCGTGGCTAATTCTGCTCCTAATAACGCTCAAATTTATGTTGACAGCAAATTTGTCAGCCTGACTTCGGATAACGTTTATCTGTCTCCGGGAAAATATCAAATCAGTATTCGTAAAGAAGGCTACAGCAACTGGAACAAAGAATTCACTATCAAAGGCGAAGTTGTTTCCAGAGTCGATGCCCAGCTTTTTTCGAGCAATCCTTCTCTCAGCCCACTGACCAACAGCGGCGTGGTAGGCCCTTATTTGTCACCATTAAAAGACAAGGTCAGCTATATTATTATGCCAAATGAAACTCAACTGACACTGGAGGAAAACGGCGGTTTGATGATTGGTAATCTCAAAACCGGTACCCTAAACTTTTTTAAACAACACAATTTATTGTTGCCTTATAGCAGCCTGCCCCTGACAATGGTTCCGGACAAAACCCAAGTGATTTTTAGCAACAATGAAAAAAATCTCTTGGCTTTTTTTTACGATGAATACGATAATCTTTTGGCTGTTTATCTGATGTCCATTAACGGCAGCCAAGGAGATTATCTTGATGTAACGCTATCGTATCAACAACTTCTTGACCAATGGTGGCAGGAAAAAACCAGTCTTCAACAAAAGATTTATGACACGGCTAAACCGAAATTGCGTAAAGTCCTAAACAATAATACTTATCTGGTTGAGGTCTCGCCGGACAAAAGCAAGTTTTTGTATCTGGCCCTTAATGACGCTCTTTTGCCTCGAATTATTGTGCCGGCACTGATCGGATCGGTTCCTACCAAAGAGATTCGTGAAATTAAGGCCGCCAACTTTTATGTTTATGACAAAAAAGAAGACAAGAACTTCCTGATTAAAAATTACTCTGACGAGGCCAGGCAGGAAATGGCTCAATTTTTAAATGAAGTTAGGCTCAGCGAGAGTCTGGCGCTTTTAGATTGGTTGAAATTAAATCAGCTTTTTAATCAACTCACCTGGTATTCGGATTCCCGACATCTAATTGCCAGCCACAACGGTACCATTTCGGTAATGGAATACGACGGCGCCAATAAGATTCTGGTGTATTCCGGGCCTTTTGAAGAAAACTTTTTGGCTGCAAGCTCGGATGGTCGGCTGGTTGTCTTAACCAATATCAATCCCAAAAAGAACGTTTTGGCTGATCTCTACTCGGTTTCGATTAAATAAAACCCCAAACTTTGCTACTCTATATATTATGAAGCTTAATAGCCAGGTACTGCGAATTTTGTTCTTCCGGACCTTGGGTAATTTTATGATTTTGATGAGTTTGGTGATCATTGGAAAGACGTTTGTGCCGGCGCTCTATCAGGAGCTGGAATATGGTCTAAAACAAATTCGAAAAGTGACAGTTAAAGTGGTGGCCACTAAGCCTGCAGATAAGCCAGTTCCCTCACCTACTCCAAGCAATCCATTTAGCCGGCTACTAGGCCAATTTACTCAAACTACCGAAACAATTGTGCCTGTGGATACCCAGTTTGGAATTGTCATTCCCAAAATCAGCGCCAACAGCCGGATAATTGGCAATGTTGACACCAGCTCTTACGACGATTATATCCGGGCTTTGCAAATTGGAGTGGCGCATGCCCAAGGCACGGCTTTTCCCGGCGACAACGGCCATATTTATCTTTTTGCCCATTCTACGGATAATATTTTGAGCGTTGGCACTTATAACGCTGTGTTTTATCTGCTTTATAAACTTGAGCCAACCGACAAGATCCTGCTCTTTTATCGCGGCCAAAAACACGTCTATAAGGTCACCAGCAAGCGTGTCGTTAACCCATCAGAGGTTCATTACCTCACCCGGGCTTCGGCTGAGGAATTTCTCACGCTCCAAACCTGTTGGCCGCCAGGCACTACTCTGCAGCGATTACTGGTTTTCGCGTCCCCGGTGGTAAAATAGGATTACGTCCTCATAGCTCAACGGATAGAGCACAGGTTTCCTAAACCTGGGATGAAGGTTCAATTCCTTCTGAGGACACCAACCAACACCCCGGGGGTGTTACGGGCTGACAGAACAATCGAAAACCCCAAATTTTTTTTGAGGCATAGAAACTCTTGTCTTTTTGTAGTTTACGCGGCAAATTATTGATATGCCTTGCCGAAAAATTACTTTTAGCAATCAGGAAGTTTACCATCTTTATAATAAAACCATTGATCATCGCACAATTTTTGTTGAGCAGCCTTTAGTTCATTTATTCGTCGATTTAATTAGATATTATCAACCAAAAAAACACTTACTACGTTATTCTCATTACCAAAAGCTCGAGCCAACAACCCAAGATGAGTATTGGCAGAATCGGCAAGCAATAAATAATCAGCAGATAGAACTCCTGGCGTATGTTTTAATGCCTAACCATTTTCATTTATTGGTAAAGCAAAAACTTAAAAATGGAGTGGTTCAATTTATTTCACAAGTTACCAATGCTTTTACCAGAGCCTACAATTGCTATCATCAACGGCTTGGCCCAATTTTTTTGCCCCGCTTTAAGGCTAAAATCATTTTATCAAGAGAACAACTTATACATACCAGCCGCTATATTCATCTTAATCCGTATTCAAGTGGAATTGTCAAAAATATAAACATCTTAAAAAATTACCAGAGTAGTTCCCTACCAGAATATTTAATAAAACCTAAAATATGCCAAACGGATTTGATTTTGTCACTCTTTAATCTAGATGCCAGTAAATATTGGGAATTCTTATGTAACAATGCGGAGCGTCAAAAAAGTCTGGAAAAAATTAAGCACTTTGGAGCATAACATAAGCCCGTAACACCCCCGGGGTGTTATTTTTCAGGCAGGGTGACAAAGCGCTCCAGTTCCCACTTCTCCCAATCCTTTTCCGGCAACCAGAAATTGGGAAAATGGCGCCATTCGTTGTAGCCAATCGCGAGGTAATAAGCTTCCCAACCGACTTTTTTCAGATAAAGAGCGGCTTTTTGCGGTGCCACCGAAGCGCTGGAATACTGATAAAAAATCAGTTTTTGGCCCTTTAATTTTAAGGCCTTAAAGTTTTTTAACCAGAGATTAAGATCTGTTTGCCAAGGCAGATTATAACTGCTTCGGATATGCCCTTGTGCAAATTCCTTTTTCAACCTTAAATCAATGATTGCAATTTGACTGGACCGGGTTTGAATTTCGTGCTTTAGATCAAGCGGATCATAAACGGCCAGAAGAGGAGCCTGCGTTTGTAAGCGCCAGCGAAGCTGCCAAAGCGACAATTGGCGAAAAACAAAAAAAGTTAAAACAGCTGAGAATAAAACCAAAAAAATCGTCTTTAAATATCTGGCTTTATTATTTGACTTTTTTTTAAACCGGTTGAAAATCAAATTCCTAATTTTTTTGATCATTAATCTCAATAATACCAAAAAGACTAATTTTTATTCATACCGCAATGCGTTCAAGGCGCTGGTTTTTTTGGCTCGTTGAGCCGGATACAAACCAGTAACCAATCCCACCATAAACGAACAGGCCAGAATAAAAATAACCAAAAATATCGGCACGTAGCTCACATTAAGATAACCCACTCCGCTGGCTACAGCAAAGGCTGACAAACCCAAAGACGTCAACTCGCCCATAAAATAACCCAAAGCCAAACCGCCGATGCCGCCGGCAAAACCCATAATCATGGCCTCAGACAAAAACAGTTCTTGAATTTCCGCACTCACCATACCCATGGTTTTCATACCACCAATTTCCCGGGTACGCTCCAACAAAGAGACAGTGAGCGTATTAAACATACCCAAAGCCGCCACTCCCAAAGCAATTGTGCCTAATAAACCTAATAACAACCGGATGTTCACAAACAGACCTTCGATTTGGGCAACAGTATCGGCCGTACTTGAGGTGGCGACTCCCAGTACTTCAATGTCGCGTCGGACTTGTTTAAGACTACTCTTGTCATTGGTAATCACTTTTAATTGCGAATAATTTTGCAAACCCAAGCGTTCCAGATCCGAAAGCGGTAAGTAAAAATACTCGGTATTATCGTCATTAATCAAACCAATAATCTCGTATTTAATCTCTTGAGTGATAAGCTTGCCCTCGGCTTCCTTAAGCAGACTCCGCACTAAAATAAAAGAAACCTTGAAGCTTTTACCCACGGCTTTGTTTAAAGGAATATCTAAATAGTTAGCCATGGCAGTGGAAATAACGGCTTTACCCGACGGCAGACCTCTAAACTTAAGGAAATCTTGTTTAGCAGTTTCTTTCAGCGACGCCGACACTGTGGAGCCCAAAGACACGAGCTCCAAGCCGCCGGACCCGCTGGCCTCCAAAACCGTGACCTCGAACTCTGAAGTCGCCGAAGGCGTGGCTTCTTCAGTCACAGTCTCGATTTGACCGCTTTGGGTCGCCACACCCAAAACATTGGCAAACTGCAATTTGTCCTGGATAATGATGGACCGCTCCTGCAAACAAACTTCCTGCCAAAGCTGATGCCCCTGATCATCCAACCGCGGCTGAACTTGATCTTTGGGTAACTTGTCGTAAAGCGGGACTTTGCTTTTGAGCCACTTCCCTAAATATAAATTATTATAGGAATCATAAGCGATCCGACCGGCCGGTGAATATGGAGCATACTCACCACCCCAATACTCAGTGCCAATAAAACCGCCCTCAATTCGCTTGGTGTAGCCCAAGATCTTGGCATCCAAATCGCATTGCGCTCGAGCCACAATTAGTTGATTAGGTTCGATATTAAACAAAGCCGTGGCCGAATTGATCAGCTCTCCGTATCTGGCCCTGATCAGCCTAGTGGTTGCGGCGCCTTTGACTGAGCCAATCTCCATGGTCAGCTCTGTCCCTTTATCCGAAAAGTATGAACCGCGCATAAATTGACTGGCCAATACCTGCATATACTCTTCAGTGACGGCATAAGCCAAAATGTCGGTCTTGGCATTGTTGTAATCCACCTTACCTACTACCGAAACAACCGGCAGCACTCTGTCCACGTTTTCGATGCCGCTGATTTTGGCCATTAGTTTCTGGTTGATCTTGACATCGCCGGTTTCACCCGGAACAACATCAGCCATTTTCAGCTCGTCCAGTCGTGCCACTTTGCTAATAACCAAACGTTCGACTCCATATCCCAACGATAACAAATAAACAATAATGCCCACGCCCACTGACATACCGAAAATCGTAATCAAAGAACGTGACTTTTTGATTTTCAAATTATTAAAAGCCAGATTAATCAAATAATAGCGTTTGACTTTGAAGCTGCGCACCGCCTCGATTTTGTTGATAATCTGCTGGCCCAAACTATCGGCATGAGTCAGCAAACCCTTTGGCACTACTTTTTTCAAAACCGGTGAAACAATTGGCAAGTGAGCCAGAAATTGAACTGTCAGACGGCTAACAAAAATCAAAAGCAAAACAAAAAAACTGGCAAAAGCCAATATATTTTGCGGCAGATGAACCAAAGTGTAAAAGGCCGCTTTTAATATTCGCTGACGGGCTTGCGAATCAGTGACTGTGCTAATCAAGTTTTTCAAAAAATTATTTGTCATTGTTTATTTTAATTTAGATAAAAAGTCCTTGTCCCGAACATTGGCCTGCTCTTTTTTGTCCAGACCGCGCTTACCGCTAATCTTTAGTTGTTGCCCGGCCACGGCTTTTTGCTCCACCACTTCCCCATCAAGCATATGAATAAGTTTGTCGCCGTATTTAAGGTACTCCAGATCATGAGTAACCATAATAATGGTCTTGCCATTTGTCGCTAACTGACGAAACAAATCAATCAATTCCTGGCCGGAAACTGTGTCCAGATTGCCGGTGGGCTCGTCGGCGACGATCAACAACGGATCAAGCGCCAAGGCTCGCGCCAAACTAATCTTTTGCTGCTGCCCGCTGGAAAGTTCCATTGGCATATAGTTGGTTTTTTCCTGCATTTGAACAGTAGCCAGTACTTTGCTGATTTTTTCCTTTATTTCGGCCTCGGCCACGTCTTGCAAATACAAGGGAAAGGCCACATTGCCAAAAACGTCGAGCGAATGAATCCAAAGTGGCTGCTGATAAATCATCCCTACCCGCTCCCGGCGATAAAGAGCGCGATCATCCTCATTTCCCTGGTAAAAATCCTTGCCTTCAATCAGAACTTTGCCTTGAGTAGGCGCTTCTAATCCCAGCAAACAGTGTAATAAAGTACTTTTGCCGCAACCTGAAGGCCCAAAAATAATCACAAATTCACCCTTGTTAATTGTAAAGTCGATTTTTTTTAGAACTTGGACCACGCCCTCCCGAACCGGAAAGCTTTTTTCCAAGTTTTGGATCGTGATTAAGGCCTGTTGACTACTCATTTTACTTTGACTCCTTTTAAGAAACCAAAACTTTTAGATAGATTGTCGACGACTAACTCCAGCGCGCCTTTAGTTGACTTAGGCGTAATCACGACCGTGTCTTCGCTGCGAGTGGCGTTTTTGGCCTTATCTTTGCTGATCGCCCGTAAATGATAAATGGTCGAGGGCCGCAAACCAGTAATCGTGACAACATGGTTTGAAGTCAGAGCTTTGTCTTCTTGGGTTGTTTGAGAATAAGTGCCTGAGGTTCCTTGAGCATATTCCACTTGTGTGGTTGATGGTTCGTCAGTATCCCAGGTAATCACTAGTTTGGCACGCGCCTCGTCGCCTACTCCAACCACTGTAGTTTCCAGATTAAAATTTTCAATTAAAGGCGGCCGGAAATCAGTGGCGGTTTTGACTTTCTGATCCGGATAACCAGCCTCGTTGCCAACCAGATCCTTACCGCTTACCAGCAAAGTATAGTCGGTCTCGTCTTGCAGATCCTGAATAATAACTTCGTGAGTTTTCTTCAAGGTCAGATTGATGTAGTCTTTGGCGCTTTCGGGATAAAGAGACGGATAATAAGTGATAATCGAAGACACATCGGTATTGGTTGTCCATAACAAACGCAAAGTGGCTTTGGGCATACCCACAACCTGTTGCACTTTGAGAGCAAGGATTTTTGGCACTGGCAGCGTTTCAAAAGTATAGTTATCAGAATAGTAGACATTGGCCTCGTCATCTTCAGCCTTAATTCTAAAGTTGTAAGCACTGCCCTCAGTCAGATCACTTAAAATAACAGTGTGAGTGGATTCATTTTTGGCAATGGAAATGCTTTGGCTACCGCCGTAATTAAGATCCAAACCATATTCAACCGTGGCTTTAATGGCATTAGCAATCGTAAAAGTGACATTGGCACCATAAATACTGACGTTAGACGTCGTCACTTGTGAAACCGTGGGCGCCGGATTGGTGGTAAAACTGATTTCATCAGACGAACCACTGTTGCCGTCCTCGTCCGTCCAAAGAGCTTTGAAATAATAGGTGGCACCCGGATCCAAACCGGTTAACTCAACCGAATGGCTGGTTACTTGGGTGGAACTGCCGGTTTCTTCACCATAAGTACCGGAGCTTTTGCCGTATTGAACAAATGAATTGCTGGTGCGATTGGTACTCCAAACAATAATGGCTGATTTGGTTTTGATTGTCGCTGAAGGGCTGGCAGTTAGGGCCGGGGCCACCCGCCAACGACCATCAGGGTAAAGGCTAACCGTGTCTGAAGAAATACCACAACCTTTACCGCCAGTGTAATTACAGGCATTGACACAATAATATTTGGTTTCTTGAGTTAAACCAGTATCCACATAAGAAGTTTGGCTGGTTGAGGCAATGTAGGTAAAGTCGGTATCTGAGGCAGCTTCACTATTGCATTCGGCATCCTCTACACTGGAACGGTAGATCCGGTATTCGGCAATGCCAGAACCGGACGATTCGGGCTGATCCCAGGACAAAGCCAGACGCCAGGCGCTGGTTTCTTTAATAGAAACATCGGAAATGTCTAAATTCCGCGGCACGCCCGGTGAAGACGTTGACGACGTAAAAGTGATTGAGGAATAATTATTGTAGTCAAGATTGCCAGCCTCATCCTCAGCAACGACATAAAGCGTATTTTGGCCCGGATCTTGAGCATAAGCGCCTTTGCTTAAATAAGTGACAGCCAAACCAAGGGCGTTTTCGGCCGTATCGGCTGAGGGCAGACGATTAATCCAGTAATGATAACGCAAACTGGCTTGCTGACCGTAATAGATTGACGGCGGATCCCAAGCAAAGGCAAATTCGTTCACAGTATTACTACTGCCACTTACCGGATACGTAATCCGTAAATTAGTCGGCGCGCCGGCCGCTGTTCCGGAATAATAATAAGAGGCAGTCACCCAACTTGAAGCCCGATTGCCAGCGTAGTCTTCGGCCTGCAAATAAAGGGTGTTAGTACCAGTTGTGTATTTCACCACACCGCTAGCAGTCGCCTCAACCGTAGACATCTCTGTGCCGGCCGGCCCGGTTTTGTACCAATAGCGCCTGATTAAAGAAGCGCTATCAGATGCTCCAGACCAACTAAAGGTATAATCATTAACGTTCGTGTATCCTGATGGAGTAACGACAATTGTGGTCGGGTTTTCCGGAACCACGTTATCGTATTTATAGATAAACGGTTGCCAATTGGTAGGAGCAAAATTGTCTGAGTCATCAATAGCCTGAATACGCAGATAATATGTTTCCCCGGATGCTAAATTACTAGCAGTGTACTCAGGATCAATAACCAAAGTGCCGCTTTCTGAAGCATTGGCCTCACTATCAGTGCCTAAATAAACATAATAACCGGCAATGCCTGAGCCGCCCTCGCCGTCTGATGCTCCATAAGCCGCCTCGGCTGCGGCCCAATTAAAGTATGGCGCACTGCTATTAGCCCAAGTTTCGGTGGTGAGTGTCGCGGCCTGAGTGGCAGTGGTATAAGCATTAAAGCCAGTGTCTGACGGATTGCTTGGTAAGGTCACATCCTGATAATAATTCACGGTATAGTCACTAATGACACCAGAATAAATTCCGTCGCCAGAGGCCAGCTCAAATTTGAGCTGTAAATAACGATTGACCGCAGAATTAATCTTGTAAGTATAGTTATTAGCCACCTGTTTCTCCTCGGTCGAGGTGACCCAGGATGACCAAGTCTCGTTATCCGCCGAAGACCGGCTGCTCACGGTCAGAGTAGTATTAGTTCCTGACGTGTAAGTTAAAGCTAAATCGGCAAAACGGTAAACCGATGTCAGATCATGAACCAGTGAAATATAACTGCCGTTTTCTTCAAAAGAACTGTTGTTAGTTTGCATTACCAAAGTGTATAAACCATTGGTAAAAGTGTTGTTGCCGCCTGAACCAGGAATGACATAGATCTTGTCTACACCGTTACTGGCAGCAGCGCCACCGGCAGAAATGTAAGGAGCATAAACATCACTGATCACTTCCCAAGTATTATTGGTCAAAGAATAGCGCAAACAGTCTTTTTGATTCCAACCTCGGCAGGCATACAAATAATCGCCACCGCCATCGACCAAAAAGCCGTCGTTATATATACCATAGCCAGTGGGCAAATCAGCGACAACGGCATCATTCCAGGTATTGGCCGCAGGGTCATAACGGTAAAAGGTAAGGCCAGTACCACCACGAATGGCATAAATATAACCATTGCGATAAACCAGATCGGCGCCGTAAGACATGGTACTTGGCGCGTTAGTCAAAAGCTCCCATCGACTGGCCGCTTCACCTTGCAAATTATAACGATAAAAAGTATTGGCATTACCCCTAAGCCAGTAAATATATTGAGCGCCATCAAAAACCATGGCCGAGCCCACATAAGGATCATAGGGCGGCGGATCAGTGGTGATCTCACTCCAAATATCAGTGGCAATGTCGTATTTGTAAAACTTACGATCGTAGTAGTTTGATGTGGCGTATATTTGATTGTTAACACTGTCGTAAACTAGCTCAGTCCCGTAATAAAAACTTGAGGGGGCGTCAGCCATTTGCACCACTTCGGCCGTGGTTTCGTTATAACGGAAAAAAGTATTGTCAAAATTGCCCCGGGTAAAATAAAAGTAATTGCCATTGCCTTTGATAATATCGGCGCCGTAATTAAAAGTGCGCGAGTCAGAACCTCGATACCAGCCGCCAAACAAACCCACCTGTGGTGTTTGCCAAGAGGCCTTGGCAATATTGTATTTGTACAAAGTTTGAGCTCCACCACCTCTCATTACATAAAGCTCACCATTGACATTTTTCATGGTTGATCCATAAGAAATTGGACCAGGTACCTCGGTTAACTCCGACCAAGTTTGATTGTCAATGCTGTATTTATAAAAAAAGGTTTTGTTGTTGCCGGGAAAATAATAGACCGCATTGGTCGTGCTGTCGTATTCAATTCGGGCGCCAGACGATTCGATAAAAGGCGCATTGGGCAATACTAACCATTGATCGCTGGTAATACTATAAGCACTAAAACCAGTGCGACTATTACCCTGAATGGCATAAATGGTATCAGCCCCGTCGTAAGCCAAATCAGCGCCAGCCTGAACCAAATTGTTGATCTGCACCGAGGTGGCGCCGAAATCAATATTGGCTTTTTGTTCCCAAAGATCAGTCAGGGTATCATAACGATAAAAAGCGTCGTCGCCATTACCTCGTAAAGCATAAATATAACGATCTCCGGTTGAAATCAGGGTTGCCCCATAAGAAGTGGATTGAGGAAAATCGGTCGCCGCCGCATCAGACCAAGTGTCGTTGGCAATATCATACCGCCAGAAGCCACTAGTATTTAGACCTTTTAAGGCATAAAGATAGCCGGCTGGGCCTTCGGCAAGATCCGAACCATAATAGGCGGCCGAAGGTGTAACCGCTTTGGTTGTCCAAACGTCAGTGGTCAGATCATATTCATAAAAAGTGGTTGTATTGTAGCCTCGAAGTAAATACAGTTTGTTTGAAGAAGCAATATAAGCAAACTCCGAGCCCAAATAGACTCCGGCCGGCGAATACATTAAACGTTCGTTTTCCCAAAAACTGCTTTTAGAACTTAATTTGATTTGATCACTGGAGGTTGAAACGTTATCCAAAGTCCCTTGACTAAAATCCTCAGTTAAGGTTTGTGTCAGTGTTTGCGGCGGCGACACGCCTTGGTAAACATAAGTGAACAAGGTTTCGGCCGCGCTCACATTACCCAAACTGTCTTTGGTTTGAATAATCAGATAATATGTGCCGTTGGCCATTGGCGTGGTCACCATATAATTAGTACTGATTTGATAGCTCCCCTCTGTTTCGGGATCGGCCGTATTTGACGAACCAAAATAAACATAATAGCCGCTCACTTCTGTCTCAGCGTCAAGAGCGCCGGACCAAGTAAAATACGGATGAGCATGACCATAGCTATTACCGCTAATCAGGGTCGAGCCACCAACCTGACTGGAAAGAGCGGTAAGGCTGGAGGGATTGCTGGGTGGATTGGCGTCGCCGGTATAATCAACAGTAACAGAATATAAAACTGGTGTTTGAGAATTGTCAGAGCTGCTGGTAAAAGCCGCTTTAATCTGCAAATATTGATTGGGAGTTGAACTAATGGCTCCACCAGAAACTGTTTCCCAATCGGTCCAGGTAATTTGATCACTACTGGAGCGAGTCTGAAAGACCAAATCAGCGTCTCCCGGAGTCGCCATCGAAGTCGTGAGTGAAGTCCAGGAATCAACATGAGTCAAATCCAAAACAGCGCTGGTCCAGGTACCGCTAGTTTGATAATTATTGGCGCTCACGCTAAAGGTTTGCATTCGTAAAACATCCATGCCGTAGATTGAATAAAAATTACCGCTGCCATCATTGACCAAAGAACCGCCATTCCAGGGACCAATTTCAGTTGGGCCATAAGTAGCCATGGGCAAGAGATAGCGCCAAGAGTTATTGGCAATCGAGTACTCCCACAAATCGCCCTTATAATAACCGGCTTGAGCATAAATTTTGCCGTTGTAATAGCTGATATCAGTGCCCCAATAAGGCGCAAACGGTAAGTTGTTTAGCTTGGTCCAAGTATTTCCAGTAATTGAATATTTCAAAATTTCCGAAGTACCGTAACCGGACGTGTAATAAAGATCCGTTCCATCACTGATTAACCTGGACCCAAAACCCGCCTCAGCATTATCCGGCAAATCGGCAACAGCCACGTCGCTCCAAGAGTTACCACTGATGCTGTAGCGCCAAAAAGAAGTGGTCATCGAACCTCTGGTGCCATAAAGAAAATCGCCTGATCCCGGATAAACCAAAGCGCCTCCATAATAGGCATTGCTTGGCGCGTCGGCTAATTGAGCCCAGGAGTTTCCGGCAATATTATAACTGTAAAAAGCGGCGGTACTGTTGCCCAGATAAAAATAAATCGTACCGTTAGCCAACTCAGCCTTGGTATCATTGTTGAAATTGACTGTTGAACTGGTTAATGTTTCCCAGGTTTTTGAGCTTGTACTATAGCGATAAAAACCGTTCGCATTGTGTCCTCGATGATAGTAAACATAACCGTTGTCGTAAACTAAATCAGCGCCGCTTCCTGGGGCAATTGGCAAGTCAATCTCACCTAGAAATTCATTATTGGCAATGTCGTATTTCCAGAAGTCATATAAACCACTGCCCCGGAAAACATATAAATAACCGTCCGCCGCATTATAAACATTGCCCACGTAAGCCGTTGCCTGCGGTAGTGTCACCAAAGATTCCCAGGTGTTCGTACTGATTTGGTACCGATAGAAGCCGGTGGTTGAAGCATAATCCCGCATAAAATAAATATAATCGCCATTAATATCAATGTTGTGGTTGCCATACATCGGGTAAAAATCAGCCGGCACGCTGGTTAATGACGACCAGGTGTTACTGGCAATATTATATTTATAAAAATCCTGGTAATAGCCGCGAGGGACATAAAGCGAACCGTCTTGATAAACCATGTCTGAGCCTTGTTGTAAAGCGCCTGGCGGGTATGAAAGCGTGGTGAGCCAAGTATTGGTGGAGGGATCATATCGCCAGAAATCCTGAGTCCAACCACCTTTGGTGGCGTAGATATAAGTGCCGTCGCTGACAATACTGGCGCCGTCTAATATTAAGTCCGGCAAATCAGCCAGGTCTTCCCAGCTATTATTAATAATCGAATAACGGCTGAATTCATTTTGATAACCGCCATAAATGGCATAAATGTAATTACCCATTATAGTTAAACTGGTGCCGTTGTACGCACCATGAGGGGCTGATGCTAGTTCTTGCCATCGGTCTTCGTTTGGCAAATAGCGGGCAAAATACCGGTCAAAACCAGCCAAAATATAAACATAGTTGCCGTCGCTGACAACTCCGGTTTGATTGGTCAAAGGAATTTTGGGCGTTTTCCACGAGCGGGCGCCCCAGCTACCGGCTGACTTAAGTTTGATTTCCCCTTCTTTACTGGCTGCTTCGGTATTGGTAAAAGTGCCGGTTTCAAAATCGGTTTTGGCAGTTAAAGTACTGGTAGTTGCCTGCACAGAATAAGGCATTATCACTGTTATGATCATAGCCATCAGTAAGATTGCAACTCTATTAATTTGCCGACTGTTCATGCTAATAATTCACTGGTAATTTTTGATAATTCATTCTGACTGATCACCTGTTGGTTTAATTTCCATCTTAAGCCGCGTCCGGCCTTGGGCCGGCCCCAAGCAATCACCAGTCTCTCCCCCAATATTTTTTGCCGCGAAAGCGAGGAAAATAACCCGCCCAAACTCTTGCCTTTGAGACCGATTTTGGCACCAGAATCGGTTGAGGAAATAATGCCTTTGGGGCTTTTGGCCAACAACAACAAAGCCCGCAACTGATTGGGGCTCAACCGATGTAACTTATCGATCACAGAGCTCATTATTAATCAGTATATTGATGCACTCAATGGATGTCAAGTACTATATATATAGATTGTATCTGTTCTATTACTTGTATCTAATGTATATAATGCACTTTAAAATAGACTATTAAATAAAGCTATTATCAGGATTTTGTCGGAAATCAGCCAACCATTACTTCTTCGTCGGTTCGGCGATATTTGAGAATTTCCTCTTTTTTAAACCATAAAGGAATTTCGTATTTCGCCTCCTCCACTGTGCCTGAAGCGTGCATCATGTTGCGAATGGCGCGCTTGGCGGTATTTGCCAAAAAGGACGAGTCAAAAGCAAAGTCGCCGCGAATGGTGCCCGGAGGCGCGATCAAAGGCAAAGTGTGACCGCAAAGTTTGCGGACGAGCTCAACGCTGTGCGGCGCTTCCAGAACATAGGCCATTACCGGGCCTTCCTGAATATAACCGATCAGCCACTCTCTAATCATTTTACCGATCTCAAGCGGACTGTCTGTGCCTAATTTTTCAACCGGATCAGCGCCCATTTGCGCATAATTTTCCAAGGTTTTGTTACCCATCCCTTTGAGAAATTCTTCCCGGTCGGCCGGATAGTGTTTTACAGCCAATTCCTGACTGACTCGGGTTAATTTGGCGGCCACAATTTTTAGGCCGGTTTTTTCAAAACGAGAAGTAATTTCACCCACCAAACCGCGCGCCACGCCATCGAATTTGACCAAGACTAAAGTTTGCTCCATATATTTATTAAATTAATAATTATTTATATTTTAACTAAATTTTGATCTTTTTGTGCGGACTAATTAAGGCCAAATTCAGTTTATCCGGTTTTAAGATCTGCTTTGCCAGCTCAATCACCTCTTCCAAACTCACCTGATCAATTTTATTAAGAACCGTTTCCAAATCTTTTTCCGACTGATCAAATAATTCCCGTTTGCCAAAAAAAGAGGCCAGATCAAATGAATCCTCCAAAGCCAAAATCGTGCGGCCCTTAATCATTTCTTTGGCTTTGTTGAGTTCGTCTTTTTTTAGTTTGGCCTGAATTATTTTTTGCTGCTCCTTAATGATCAAACTGATCGCCTGCTCAATCTTCACTTGGCTGACATTGACGCCGGCGCGGGTATACATGTAGCCGGTTTCCTCGTAAAGCTCCATCCCTGATTGGATGTAATAACACAGCCCCCGGCGCTCCCGCAATTCATAGAAAAGGCGGCTGCTCATGCCGCCCCCAAGAATGGCCGTCAAAACATTAAGACCATATTTGTGACGACTGGAGCGGGAAAAGGCCGGATAACCAATCACAAAATGTGCTTGCTCGGTGGCCTTGGAGATCAGGTTTGTTTGCGGCCGGGCCTGTTGCTGATTAATGGGGACAAATTCTTGAGTGGGTTTTGGCTGCCAAGATCCAAACTTAGCCTCAATCTGCTCTTTAATAGTTGATTCCTGACCATTCAAACCACCGGCGACCACCAAGACCGCGTTATTGGGGCGGTAAAGACAATCCATATAATTGGTAAAAGTTTGGCGATTAAAACTAGACACGATTTCTTTAGTTCCGGTAGTGGGATAGCCCAGAGGGCTATGAGGAAAAATAATATCTTCAAAAACATCCCAAACCTTGTACTGTGGCAAATCCTCATACATATTAATCTCTTCAATAATAACTCCTTTTTCACGCTCAACTTCTTCAGATTTTAAAAGTGAATGCAGCAGCATCTCTGACAAAACATCAATCACCGTGGCAAAATGCTTTAAGGGCGCCTTAATCCAATAGCCGGTGTGGTCTTTGCTGGTAAAGGCGTTTTGCTGGCTGCCGATTCCGTCTAATAGCGTCGAAATGGACAAGGCCGACGGATATTTTTGGCTGCCCTTAAAAGCCATATGCTCAAAAAAATGAGCAATGCCGTTGTTTTTCTTATTTTCGTAGCGGGAGCCCGCGCTCACCAACAGCAAAGTGGCCACTGACGGAAAAGCCTGAGTATCCAATAATAGTACCCGTAGGCCGTTTTTGAGCTTATATTCTGTTTTGATCATTTAATAATGAAGTTTAAAACTTTTCCCGGAACATAAATGTAGCGGTATTTTTGCAAAGCAAGATATTTTATGATTGACTGATGTGATAAAGCCAAATTCAGGATCTGTTTTTCGTTTTTGGCAATCTGGTTGTCTACCTTTAATAAAGCCCTAATCTTGCCATTAATCGAAATGGGTAGATTAATTTCAAGTTTTTGATCGTCCAGAGTTATTGAGTTTGGCCAGGCTTCCAAATGGATTGAAGTGGTTTTTTTAAACACTTTTTGCCAAATTTGCTCAGCCATAAATGGCGCAAAAGGCGCCAGCAATTTTAAGAACTTTTCGGCGTTGTGTTGCGCTAACCTTGTTTTTTGCCAGTCGTTGACAAACTCCATTAAGGTCGAAATTGCGGTATTAAACTTCACGTTGGTTATGTCCTTGTCCACCTTGTCAATCGTGGTTTGAAGCTTGGCAACAAGCGTTGAGTCCTCTTCGGCCGCTGTCTTGGCTATCTTAGCAGAGTCATTCAACAACTGATAAACTTTTTGCAAGAAGCGCCTGGCACCAAGCAAATTATTAGTAGACCAACCGATTTCCTGAGAAAAAGGCGCCATGAACATCTCGTAAAGCCTCAAACTATCAGCTCCGTACTTCTCCACCACCTCGTCCGGATTAATGACGTTGCCCACACTCTTACTCATTTTGCGATGATCTTCGGCCAAAACCATACCGACGTTTTTCAAACGTAGAAACGGCTCGCGAAAATCAAGTATTTTTAAATCATTTAAAACATGAACCCAAAAACGGGCGTATAAAAGATGCAGGACCGCGTGCTCGGCGCCACCCAAATACCAGTCGACTGGCAAATAAGGGGAATTGCCTATTGCCTTGCTCCGTAACACCCCCGGGGTGTGGTTTTGAGCGAAGTGGAGGAAATACCAGCAGGAACCGGCCCAGTTGGGCATCGTGTCGGTTTCCCGCTTGGCCGGACCTTTACAATGTGGACAGCTGACCTTCAGCCAATCGCCACTTTTAGCCAAAGGCGACTGACCATCACTACTGGGCTCGTATTTTTGTAAATGCGGTAGTTCCAAAGGTAATTCTGTTTCTTTGATCGGAAACCAACCATAAAGATTGGCACGAAATTTGAGTAGACGTTTAAGAGTGGCCTGGTAAAGTTGAGGATTAGTTTTATTAATTTTTTCTAGCTCTATCTCATACTCTTCTGTATCAAAATAGCTCTTTTTTTGCTCGGCACAGACTTTACAATAAACCATTGGAATCGGTTCGCCCCAGTAACGCTGGCGGGAAAAAATCCAGTCCCGCAAATGATAATTGATTTGCCAAAGAGCCAGTTTTTGATCAATCAGCCATTGGGCCATTTTTTGCTTGCCCGCTCCACTGGCAGACAAATGATTAAATTGATCAGAGTTGATAATTTTGTCGTTTTTAATGACCTCAATAACAGGCAGCTGGTATTTTTTGGCAAAGGCCAGATCTCGCTCGTCGTGAGCCGGAACGCCCATCACCGCCGCCGTACCAACATTGGAAAGAACATAATCAGCCACCCAAATCGGCACTGTCTGACCATTGACCGGATTGATAGCATAGCAGCCGGTGAAAACGCCGGTTTTGGCTTTTTCTTCTTTGAGCCGTTGCTCATCGGTTTTGCGTAACGCTTGTTCAACATAATCGTTAACTGCCTTGGGAAAACGTTTTTTGGCTAAGCCTTCACTCACCCATGAATGTTCCGGGGCCATGACCAAAAAAGTGACTCCAAACAAAGTTTCCCAAAACCTGGTCCAGACAGTAATTGGCTCTTTCGTATGTTTATCAGTAAAATGGATGTTTAAACCCTTGTCTTTGCCAATCCAATTTTTCTGCATTTGCAAAATGCCATTGGGCCAATTTAAATCTTTAAGAGTCGAAAGCAAGCTGTCGCTGTAGTCGGTAATTTTGAAAAGCCACTGAGGTAAATTTTTACGGGTAATCGGTTTGCCACATCTTTCGTGAGTGCCGTTAGCCAAAACTTCCTCCTCGGCTAAACCGGTACGGCAGCTGTCACAATAATAGACCGGGGTATTTTTTTTATAGAGCAAGCCCAAGCGGAAAAACTGCAAAAACAATTCCTGGGTATGACGATAGTATTGCGGATCAGTCGTCGATAACTGCCGTTGCCAATCGTAAGACAAGCCCAGCCGCTGCATCTGCTTTTTGAAATTGATAATGTTTTGCGGCACCATTTCCATCGGATTTTTTTTGGCTTTGATGGCCGCGTTTTCGGCCGGCAAACCAAAAGCATCAAAACCCATTGGGTGCAACACGTCGTAACCTTTCATTCGTAAATAACGCGCCAAAACATCAGTACCTGTATAAATACGAACGTGACCAACATGCAATCCAGAGCCTGAGGGATAAGGAAACATCGCCAAAACATAACGTTTTTTTTCCGGTCTTGGCTGGCTGGGTGTTTGGTAAATCTTGTTTTTTTCCCAATAAACCTGCCAACTATCTTCAAATTCCTGAGGAACATAAGCAGTTGTCATATCCAGAAATTATAGCAAACAAATTAAGAATAATTAGTGACTAAAATTGACGTACAGGTTGCGTTCGGCCGAGGCAACATTGAGAGTGTGACCATTTAGTTTCTCCATTGCCTCTCTGGCCTCATTTAGATTGCTCATTTCCACAAAACCATAACCGCGAGAACGACGGCGCTGATCTTTGACAATCTCGACTTTGGCCACTAAACCGACCTTGGCAAAAACCTGTTTGAGATCAGCTTCAGTCGCGGGATAAGGAATGTTGCCAACATAAAGTTTGTTATTCATGTTTGAGCTTGGACTTTAGAAATAATAATAGCACAAACGCGAAAATAAACAAAAGCAAAACCGTTTTAGTGAGCTTGATTGGCAGGGCCCAGAATTCGCTCTGACCAAAAATCTTTTGATTGGCGCCGGCAAAACCGATGTCAGCCGACAACTGATATTTGCCAAAATAAAAACCGCGAAAAACCGCGCTCGGCTGAGTTTGACAATGCCCACAACTATCCAACTCCCGTGTCGTCAGCAATCGTTGCGAACTGCTCAAAACATTAACGGCCAGCATTTTTTTGCTTTTATTAATCCCAAAAGGGCCTTTGACCTGAATCTTTGCGTCCGGAGTAATTAAAAACGCACCGGTATTGGCCAGTTTTAAAACGACCGGAACTTCGTCGGTAGGCTCAACCACTAAAAAAGTTTTGCCAAAAAGCCGGAACTGGTAACGCGGAACAATTTGAAACTGGGCCACCTTGACGCTCGACGGAGTCAGGCCGGTGTTAGTAACACTGATTAAAATATTGGCGCCAATCATGGCGCTTCCGCGGCCGGTAGTGGCCTGACTTGTAGGCGGCTCGCTAACCATTAATAAGGTGTAATAATAGTCCCCTTCAGGCGCGTTGTCTGTGGTTCGGATTTTCACAATTGCCTGAGCAGTGTCGCGACTGGGCAAAAAGAATTTGTCGCCCAGCCTTTTGTCCGAATTTTCCAAAGAAAAGCGAACTGGACCCTCGGCTTGATCCAATAATTGCAGATTGCCCTGATCACCGCGAGGCTTAAAGGAGACAATTTGAAATGAAAAAATGCCGGGATCGCCCTGATTTTCAAAATTAAAAGCCTTAATCAGGCTGATATCGGGTTTGCTTAAAATATGCACCTGTGGTGGCAAAACGCTGATTTTAACTTGTTGAGCCCTTGCTGATTGGGGCAAAACCAAAATTAAGAGCCAGATAAATAAATTCAGTACTTTGGCGCTTATTGTCAGCCCGTAACACCCCCGGGGTGTTGTTTGTGATTTTTTCATTAGAATTTGGGCAGGGCAATAAATCTTAATACGGTTTGGTAAGTGCCGGCTTCCTGGGTATTGTCGATATTGATTTTGGCAGTAATGACTGACTGGCGATTGCGAGCCGCCTGACTTGATTCCATAAAAGTGACTGGTGAGGTGGAAAACGGCCGGAAATAATCGGCGCTGCCATTGAAATCGGCACTGACATCGTGGCCGGTGACATTATAACCAAAACCATAGACAGCACTGGAAATCCAACTTTCGGCTGTATCGGCATCACAATACGGATTGTCGCAGGCCGTATCCTCAATCCAGGTATTGCCATCGAAAGTCTGTAATTTGTGATCCTGATAAACCATGACTTCATAACCTTGGCCGCGGTGAGTAATTGTGGCAGTGAGCTGTTCGGTGACTGGCGTGCCGGGAATCAAAGTGCCAAAATCCAGGGTGGTATCGGACAATTCAAAAGAAAAAGGATAAAGAATGTGAATATATTGAAAGCCGGCCCGAACAATATAGCCGTTTTCTTCCCAGCGCTTGGCCACGGTTTGGCCCAAGGACATGTCCAATGTGTAGTTAGGAGAACCAGTAGTCCGACCGCCCATATTAATGTTGGTAAAAACAAACTCGTAACTGTCTGAACCCATCCGATCGGCCATAACTTGACTGATTGACAAACTCAGAAAAACTAAAATAATCAACCAGAACTTAATTAAGTTTTTCAATGTAATCTTCAAAACTATCAAAAGCTTTTTCCAGCTCCTCAACTTTGTGCTTGAGGTATTCCAAATCCGAATCGCCCATAAAGTTTTTCAAGCGATCGTTGATGTCATCCAGATGACTCTGAAAAACTGTATTTAGAAAAATCAACGTCTGCTCTTTTTCATACGCCTGAAGATTATTGCTTTTTTGCCTGGCTTTTTCCAAATGTTTTAATTCATTTTTCTGCTGAAAATAACGCCGTTGCAAATCACCCAAATATTTGGCAAAAGGAGCGATAAACGGTAACGACAATACCGGTAACAACTCTTTGAGATTGGCGCTGAAATTACTCAAACTCAAAAACATAATTACCAGAGTAATCGTGAGAACCAAGCCCACCAACGGATCCAAAATCAAGGCCACGGCAAAGAGCAAAAAATACAGCAAGAAGAAAAAGGGCGACACTACCCCGCCGGTTGAAAACACAGTAGAGGTAATGATAAACACAAACAGCCAAGCTTCAAAATACAACATGCCGCTGGAATGACCAAACCGGCGCTTGGTAAAAAAGTAGATGATAAAAAGCAGCGCCACCAGCTGCAAATCGTATTTAGCAAGAGAAGAAACGCTGAAGATTACGGCTAACACCAAAGTGAAAACAACTCCGATAATTTGAAAAATCAGTGGTTTTTTTGGCATATTCTCATTATATAAGATTAAAAAAAGAGAAAGTCACAAAATCTTGCGGTGTAAAAACTCTTGTGTCTTTAGGAGAAACAAGGTTACATTGAGACTATGAACAATCAGGCATTACCCAAGCTCTTACTATTGATTATGGGTTTGGCGGCTTTTTCAGCAGTGATCGCTTTAACTGGAATTGTTCAGCTTAGTAGCCTAAACAAGCCGGCTCTTAGCCAGTCCCCGATTAAAATCACCCGAAACCGGGCCCCAGCCAATCCCTTAATTATTGATGTGGAAGGCGCGGTAGAAAAACCCGGAGTCTACGAACTAAAAGCCAACAGCCGTTTGCTTGACGCCATTAAAAAAGCCGGCGGCCTCAGTAGCAGTGCTGACAGATATTTGATTGCCAAAACCTACAATCTGGCTAAAAAACTAGCGGACGAAGAAAAAGTGTACATGCCATTTTGGGAGGAAAGAGACAGCAATGTCTTAGGAACCTTTACCAGTGATTTGACTTATATTAATTCTGCCAGCCTTACCCAACTGGAACTGTTGCCTGGAATTGGGCCGGTGCGGGCGCAAAAAATTATCGACAGCCGGCCCTATAGCCAGCTTGAAGAATTAATCAGCAAAAAGGTGCTGGGAGAGGCAACTTTTGCCAAACTGAGCGGATTAATTGGTTTGTAAATGATCGATTATTTGGTCAGGCCTTTTTTCCAATATTTACCCACTGATCTGGGGGCAATAGCCGCCGCCATGATTTGGGGCCAAAAGCAATATTTAACCAGCCAACAGTATCAAGTTTGGCAAACAACCGGCTTATTGCATCTACTGGTCTTGTCTGGCCAAAACATTACTTTATTGGTCAATTTTCTGCAAATCTTTACCAAACGCTTGGGTCTAAAATGGCAATTATTGATTACTATTCTGGTGGCTATATTTTATCTGGTTATTTTTGGAACCGAAGCGCCAATTGTGCGCGCTTCTGTGATGGCTATTTTGAGCTCGCTGGTTATTTTTGAACAAACCACGACCCCACCTTTATATTTGTTGTTGTTGACTGCTTCTTTAATGGTGATTGTCAAGCCAGAGTGGCTAACCAGCTTGTCTTTTCAGCTATCGTTTGCTGCCACTTTGGGGATTTTGGTTTTTTATCCGTATTTTCAGGCCAGATTTAAGTTCAAATCGGCACTCTCGAAGATGTTTTTTGTCTCGCTTTCGGCCCAACTCTTAACCACTCCCCTTTTGCTAGTCACTTTTCGGGAAATCTCAGTTCTGGCTTTATTCATTAATACTCTGGTGGCGTTATTAGTGGAGCCGATTATGCTGGTAGGCATTATTACCAGTTTGGCCGGCAACTGGATAGACATAATTAATATGGCTTTAAGTCTGATTTTGTTTGGCTTGCTGGGAATACTGAACTGGCTGGTGAATGTTTGTTACCCGCTAAGTTTATTGATGCAATTGCGGATATGAGAACAATTTTGATTTTGGTAATCATAGGGGTCGTTTCGGCTATTTTTGTTCTATCCAGCAATCAGGCCAGGACCGCTACCAGAATCGTTTTTTGCGACGTGGGCCAAGGCGACGCCATTTATTTACGCCTGGATTCACAAATCGATGTTTTGATTGACAGCGGACCTTATTCTCAAATAATAAGTTGTTTAAACCAAGAGATGCCCTATTTTGACCGCACTATTGAGCTGGCTTTTCTCACCCATCCGGAAAAAGATCATTTTGGCGGCTTTCCCTATCTTTTGGGCAGCTTCAAAATCCAGGCGCTTTATTTACCCACATCTGTTAGAAATAATTTGCCGTCAAACGAGCCTTGGCAACAATTCTGGCAACAGGCAAAAAATAACATTAATGAAATCAATTATCTGTCTCAAGGAGACGAGATCAGTATCGGCACAAGTTTGTTTACTATTCTTTGGCCAGAAGCAACGTCGACAGAATCCAAAATCCAGGAATACAATAATTCGGCTTTGGGAATTTTGGCTCAGGTAAAGGATAAACAAATTCTGCTGCTGTCGGATATGGACATTGCTCCAGCCGAAAGAGCGATCTCTCAACTCAATCTTAACGTGGATATTTTCAAAATCAATCATCACGGCTCAAAATATGGCCTTTCTCAAAAATTATTAAAGTTAGCAGACCCGCAATTGGCAGTGATAAGCGTGGGTAAGCAAAATTGGTACGGCCACCCGCACAACGAGGTTATTCAACTATTACAAAGCCTTAACGTTCCCATCAAGCGAACTGATAAAAATGGAAAGATTGTCCTACCGCTCTATTCCATTCCCGATATGGATTAGGCGGAGAGGAGGATCCGGCGCATTTCCTGAAAAATATTCCAGGCTTCGGCGCCAATCCAGGTTTGGCCAACTAATTCTTGTGGCAGGCCCGGATCGGTTTTCAATATTTCAATATATTTATTGACAATTTTTTTGAGCTTTTCCTCACGTGAAAGCGTTTGGTCTGAAAGATACTCGTGCCATTCTTTAAAGATCTGGCGATACTGTTTCTCTACCTGACTGATATTCCACACCTTTTCAATCAAAATTTTTAAGTCTCCGACTACCGGCTTGCCTTCAAACGCCTGAACATAATCAGCAAAGGCCGGCTGGGTCTTGACTAGCGCTTGCAAAGCCGCGGCCACCGGATGCGGAGTGAGCCAAAAAGACCGGTGCCAAGGGCCCAAACCCCAGCCACTGATTTCCCGGCGCAAACTGTCGCGCAAGGCTCTTTTTTTCTCAGGAATTTCGTAAGTAATAATCCGGTAAAAACCATCCCAGGGAAAAATCGTGAAACGCACATACGGAAAAGATAATGACAGCTCAGCCAAACCTTTTTCTGTAATCTGATAGCTGCCAGACTCATGTTTCACAATTACCTCGTCCGCCAACATCTGGCGAACTGTGCCACGGGAACGCGGTGAATCAGCCGGCAGCGAAAACACAGTTTTGATCTTAGCATTGTAAATCAGATGGGGTTTATCTTTGTCCAGTAAATATAAAGTGAGCAAAGTTCTTGTCCGCCGTTCTTTAATTGAAGCTACCATTAATCATAAAATAACAAACGTGAATATTTTTGTCAAGTTTTAATAATGCGCTTGACAAATATCTCAAGCTTTAATTAAATGATGGTATATGAAAAAGATCTTGAGCTGCCTCCTTATTGGTTTGGTTTTTGGCCAATCTTTATTTTCTTTTACCTTAATCAAGCCTTTGAGCGTTGACGACGCTGTGATTACGGCGGCCAGCGCGACGCTTTCTAACCCCAGACGTTCCTATTATGCCTCAGTGAGCGGCCCGCTGGTTGCTAGTACTGCTATTATTCCGATTAAAACCAGCGGCGGCACCGGACCGGAAACAACTGTTGCCGGTTTATTTCCTGGCGACACCGTGGTTATCGGACCAAACGGTGACGAAACTGTGGCTTCGATTCCCTCTACCACTGGCTCGAATTTTGTCATTGACGGCGGCCTTAATGTGGGCGCCAGTGACAACACTGATATTATTGCCACTCAAAGCGGCACTTTAACTGTGACTTTTACCATTGGTTCGGCGATTCCGGCCAATGGCTATGTGGAACTAGTCATTCCTGATCCGCCGTCTAACGGTAACGACGGCAAGCCGGATTATAACGCTACCTTGGCCAATCTTGGTTTTGACGCTAATGGCATAGCCAACACCAACACCACCACAAGTGGCGGCACTGGCTGTACCTGGAGCGGTACCGAAACTTTCACTGCCGGTACTGGTGCCGGCCATACCTATTCTTTTGTAACAACTACTCAATGCACTGCAGGCACCATTACCATGACTGTGGGTGATGGGACGACTGGCTTAGTGAATCCGGCCAGAGTCGGTGCAATAGGCTCAGCTGATATTTATCAAATGAATATTTACACCAAAACCAGCGGTGGTGTGATAATTGAATCTCGCGATGTGTCGGTAGCCATTGTTGAAGGTGTTTTGGTTTCGGCTAATGTTGACGAAACTTTGTCTTTTACTGTGGCTGGCCGTGCCTCTGGCACAACCTCCTGCAATATTGCCACTTCAATTACAACTACTGCCACCACAGTTCCCTGGGGCGTGCTCTCAACTACTTATGCCGCCGGCACTCATAATGCGGCTCAACAATTAACCTTAAGCACTAATTCTTCCAGCGGCTACAAAGTATATGCTCAAGAAAACGACCAAATGGGCCTAAACGGCAATACCTGTACTGGAGCGGCTCCAAGCGCTGGCGAGTATACTTTTGTAGCTGGCACTTGCATTCGCGACATTCCCACAGCCACTCATACCACTGCTTTTGACTGGGGCACCCCAGGTACTAATTATGGCTTGGGTTATTCTTTGGAAAACGCGACCGGCACGCCAGCCCAATTCCTTTATAACGACAGCGGTACTTTTTATGCCAAACAGTTTGCCGATAAAGAAGTACCGGAAAGCGAAACCGACGCTGACGCACAATTAATGGTCGAAACTACCGGTCCGGTAGCGGCTAACAGCGTTTATGTTTGTTTCCGAATCAACATTCCCGGCGACCAACCCTCAGGCTATTATTACAATATTGTTAAGTACACAGCCGTACCGATTTTTTAAACATGAAAAAAATTATTTATTTTCTTTTAATCACTTCCCTATTCTTAAGCTTGACCGGCTCAGCTTTGGCTCAAGAAAAGTTGCAGATGATTGTGGGTCCGGTGCGCCAGGAGATCTTCTTAAATCCGGGTGAAAACGATCAGGTGGAAATCCGTTTTTACAATCAATCCGAACGACCGATTACCGGACAACTAACTGCGGTTGATTTTATTGTGACCAGTTCAGACGGCGCGCCCACTCTTTTGGACGACCCCTCCCAAGCGTCACCCAAATTCTCCGGCACCAGCTGGATCAGCTTGCCTTACGATCAGATTACCATTGCCGCTACCAACCGCGTTAATGTGCCTGTTTCTATTCAGGTACCGAATAATGCCAAACCAGGCGGCCGCTATGTGGCCATTTACTTTCAGCCAAACAACAACACACCAACCAGCAGTGGTTCGGGTGTCGCCTCCAGAATTGCCGGTTTACTCTATATCAGAGTCAATGGCGAAATTACTGAAAACGCCTTGATCACCCGTTTTTACAGCCCGAGCTTTTTTGAATACGGCCCAATCACAGTCAACACTGAGATTCTTAATCGCGGTGACTATCACATTACTCCCAAAGCCGTCATTGCCATGAGCAATGCTTTTGGCACGCTCACTGACCAGGTTTCATTAAGAGATGAAAACATTTTTCCAGACGCCACCCGCATCTTTACAAATGAGATTGGACCAAAATGGCTTTTTGGCCGCTACAAACTTTCTCTGATGGGATCATATGGCACCAATGGCAAATCACTTGAAGCAACGACCTATGTGTGGGTGATGCCTTGGCGGATTATTGCCATCGTGATCCTAGGTATTATTTTGATCTATATCTTAATCAAAAAAGTAATTCTCTCTTCTAATGAACAGGTGTCAGAGCTGGAATCGCGGCTAAGCAAGGAAGAGGAAGAACTTGAAGAACTCAAAAAACTCTTACGCAAAAAGAACGAATAAGTTTATCCTACTAAACATGAGTTGTCTGCAAAAAAGACCAATAGTTTTCTTGATTAATAACTTGAAAACTGGCTTGAGGATAAGTATCTAACCATAGTTTAGGAGGGGTTTTTTGGAATTTTTGCCATTTTATTTCATAAGCCCAAAGTTTGCCTTCTTTTTCTTCAAGATAATCTATTTCTTGCTTGGTCCAGGTCCGCCAAAAAAAACTATTGGAAAATTGTCGCTGCGCCTGATTAAGTTTAATCCTTTCGGCAATGACAAAATTTTCCCATAAAGCCCCGATATCGTTACGTAAATTTAAAGGATTAAAGTTATTAATAATGGCATTTCTAATTCCTAAGTCCCAAAAATAGATTTTGCGCGATTTAGAGATCTCTTTGCGTAAATTGCGAGAAAATGGCCGAAGCGTAAAAATAACAAAAGATAGTTCGAGCAAACGCAGATAAGTTCTGACAGTTTTTTGATCAATCCCCAGCAAGCTACCTAGCTCAGTATAGGAAACCTGGCTACCAATCTGTAAAGCCAATGCTTCTAAAAGACGTGGAATGAGCTCGTTATTACGTAAACCTTGATACTCTAAAGCATCTTTATAAAGATAATTTTGATAAAGGTGACGTAGGGTTTCCTGAGCTTCTTCAGGCATATTAACTACTTCAGGGTAAGTGCCAAAACGCAGACGAACATGAAGTAAACGCTGAGCGGCTTGCGGCTCCTGATGAAGCTCTGATAATAGTAAGGGGGCTAGATAAAATTCCCGAGCTCGTCCTGTTAAAGGTTCTTTGATTTGGTTAGACAGATCAAAAGATGAAGAACCGGTTGTGATTATTTGCTTACTACTATTATCACTAATTAGTTTTAAGGTTAAGCCAATATTTCTGACTCTTTGTGCCTCATCAATAATCACTAGGGTTTTATTACCTAAATAATTAATTAGTTCGGTTGAGGTTTTATTAGTTAAGGCCTGCCGGACATCAGGTTCATCACAATTTAAATATACACTCTGTTGAGGAACTTCTGACATAATTTTTTTTACTAAAGTAGTTTTACCAACTCGACGAGCCCCATAAATAATAATTATCCTGTTTTTGAATAACTGTTTTTTGATTTCTGGTTCGATTATTCGTGAATAATACATAGTTTTCAGGAACTTATTCCTCTAAATTAATATAATTTGCAGGAATTGTCAAGTTCATTTAAATCATATATACTTAATTATTATGCGCAGAACGCAATTTTCTCTCTTTTGTTTGTTTTTGTTATTGGGACTGATGGTAACGCCGAGAATTCTCAAGCCAGAACAGCCTAAGCCGGCAGTACTGGCCGACGTGACTAACTCTGCGACTGTGGTTACCCCAACCCCCACGCCAGTGGTTACCAGCACCCCAACCCCGACGCCAACTTCGACTCTGACGCCCACTACCACCCTGACGCCCACGCCAACCACAGTACTCTCTAATCTGGAATTATCTTTTGTTGTCAACCCGCCCTTAAACGGCTCATATTATGTCGCAGACGAAATTATCACCATTACTATTATTTATCGCTCTTTAACACCAATTTCACAACCGTTGACTCTGTCGCTTAATTATCCCTTGGGCCGGATCAATGACTCGCCCCTTGACCTGATTGAAGCTCTAAGCTATATCAGTGGCTCAGCGAGCACCAGCCCTCAAGGAGCCACGCCCAGTATTAATTTAAACAGTCATCTCATTACTTGGAACATCGCTTCTCTAGCAAGCGCCAGCAGCCCCAGCCAAGTCAGTCTGAAACTACGAGTACTGGAAAACACGGCAATTACTGATCCAGTGCTTAATGACCTGATTTTGTCCAGCGTTTTTGGCACTACTAAGTTGCCAGATCAAAAAACCACCCTTAATCTTTATGGTTCATTTGTTGCCCAGGTTTCCCCGACTCCGGCAATACCACCAACACCCAAGCCGGCTGAGGAACCCGAACAGTTTTTTGTGTATTCTTTGTTTGGCTATACCTCAAGCCATGCCAACGTGCGCTTAGAAGGGCTTAAGTTACTGGAAGGCACCAAAGCTAACCAAGATGGTTATTTTGAGTTTGTTAATTTCAGAGCTTCCAGCCGCAATCTGGAGTTTTGTCTGCTGAGCGTTGACACCGAAAACCTGGTGTCACCGCCTCTTTGTGTTCCGGTGCCACCGGTTGAGGCTAACCGCAAATACGGACCCTATTTGTTGCCACCGACAATCAGATTGGATAAGGGCGATATTAAGACCGGGCAGCAAGCCCAAGTGAACGGCAAAACCATTCCCGGAGCGAGCGTGAATCTTAACGTCTTTGATCAAGCAGAAAAGCCTTTGGCTATTTTAATTAAAACAGCCTATGCCGCCACCAAACCCGAAGTGATTAAGCTTGATTCGGCTTCAGACGGCAGCTTTAGTACCACTCTAAGCGGCACTAACCCAGGTAAAAAGCGCGTTTTTGCTCAATCAACTTTTAATATTGAAGAAAATGAGAACAAAACTCCCAAAAGCGTGACTCTGACGCTCAACATCCTTAGCCTATTCTTGGCCTTATTAATCCAATTTTTGGGCTTATTCCGGTCTTTGTTTAGTCTTAACTTTATTCTGTTTTTGCAGTTTTTACTCGTCCTTTATCTCTTGCTGAGACGGCGCCTGATCTTTAACTGGCTAAGCCTGATGCACCACAAACGGACTGCCATTATCCTTTACCGGCAAAACAGTATTGTGAAAGCAGAAAAGAATTACTGCCCGCTTTAATTGAATTTGATTTTTAGAGCCTGGCCAAGCTTAGTATTGTCCAGTACCGCCTCAATGACGTACTCGCCCGAAGTGGTGGTTGAAAGATCAAAGATGGCCCGACCATAAGAGTCTGTCAGTGAATTAAGCTGCTCAATGACTAATTCCGGCGACTTGCTAAGCATTACCGGCTGATTGGCCACTCCCAAACCCTGATTATTGAGCACAAAGACTGTAATTCGGATCCTGTCGATGCTATTAGCCCTGGCCACAATTGGCGAAGCAAAAAGATATGAGTTTTCGGCTGAATAATTACCGCTGCCTGTCGCTCGACTTGAAATAATCAGCCTGACATTGGCAAAGACGCTCATCAACAATAACATTACTAATAAAACTGCCAAAGCCGGAAAAAGACGCTTATTCATAGCTTAATTATAGTAAACTGACAAATCTAGTCAAGTAGGGCCAAACACTAGGACAAGCGTAGTATATCCATATCCTGGCACTAGTGGTAGCCTGGTGCTAATAAGCCTAAGAAATTAACCTGAAACTATAAAAAAATATACGCTTACTAACAAATACATCACTATAAGATAATAAATTAGGATTGGATTGCCAAGACAATCCAGCGTCTTACTATAGGCATTCTTATTAATCTTCTCGTTCTATAGGATATCCAGTATTTTGGTAAGGGCAAAAAACATTATAAAGAATATATTATAGGTCTTGATACAGTTATATGCGCTTTAAATGAACCATTTTTTCCTGCGGTAATATGTATAAATCTATGTAAAACGTATTACAGGATAGTAGTTGATGTTTTTTGATAATGTATCTAAGTATATCAGTATATATTAAAATGCCTCTTGACAAATATCTCTTCTCTATTAATAATGTATATATGTTAAATACTGATCATAATACTGCCAGTTATCAAGCCAAATTCGCCGATTTCCTATTGACCAAAAAGTATGGTAGTTTGTCTGTGAAAAGTTATCTGGCGGATTTGGAACATTACTTAGATTGGGCTGCTACAAAGATTAAACGAGCTAATAGCAAATTAAGCAACCATAACTCTTTAACAACCTTTTTCAGCTCTAGGGCCTTAGAACAATATCTTTTGGAAATTCAAGGCTCGGAGAGTCCTTCGGCGATTAAGCGAAGATTAGCAGCGCTTTCTAGCTTTCTAAAATACGCGTGTGCAGAAAAATGGCTTAATAGCAGCCTATTGAACGTATTTAAGACTTTAGCAGAGACTACTCACCAAGCGCTAAAAACCACTGATCAGGTACTGTCTGATTTTACTTTGCATCTACAGGAGAAGCAAACTCCCAAAAACAGCTTGCGTAGCTATGTGGCTGACATTAAAGAGTTTTTAACCATTACAAATTAATTGCTTGATATGAAACTTATCTACAACCTTTGGAAGCAACTAGACCCCTCAAGCCAAGGAAGCGCTTATCTGCCCATGCCCAAGGAAAGACTGCCAAAACTGGATTCTTTTATCAGCTTTAGGCTGAGGAGCAAGTGGGCGTTTCGCAAATATTGATTGATTAATCACTCCGACGCCGGCACATAAGCCTGGTCGGAGAAATTAGCCAACCATGAGCAAACAAAGCCATTTTTTCTCGACCAAGAACCTAAATACATATCGAAATTCTTTAAAGAATAAGGGCTATTCTGTAGCCACAATCAAGCGAAAAATTGCGTCCGTACTTAAATTTGCTAATTGGGCTTACGAAACAGGCCGAATCCACCATAATCAGCTTCAGGAAATCCGGAAAATCTTGGCTTCTAAAACAGGCTCTAATCGCCCAAATAAAACACGAAATTGGGCACAATTGTTATCATTTGGCAAGCTGGTATCTCCCAGCCGCCTGATCAATTTGCTTGGCTTATTGCTTTTGCTGGCTTTTGCTGTCGGGGCCGGTATTGGTATTTATAACCAATTTTTTAGTCGGGCGCAGATCAACCTGGCCGCTCAACCCGGCCCGGTGCGTGCCGGCCGGATCATTAACTTTCAGGGTTTTCTCACTGACAGCAACGGCACACCGATTGTAAGCTCGATCAACATGCGATATCGGCTCTACAACGCTGCATCTGGCGGTGATGTTTTGTACGATACCAGCACCTGTTCTGTGGAACCGGACAACGATGGCATCGTAAATGTTTTGATTGGCACTAACTCTCCTACCGGTGGTGCCTGCTGGGATGGCAATGAAATTCCGGCTGAAGTTTTCTCCATGAACCCTAACGTTTATCTTGGTGTGACAGTGGGAACAGATCCGGAGATGACTGACAGACAGCAAATTGCTAATGTGGGTTATGCTATCAATGCGGAGCTTTTGCAGGGCTACCCACTAGGGACAGGATCAGCTTCAGTGCCATTTATCAATGGCGATGGTGATCTGCTAATTGGGGCCGCTACCCCTAGTGTGAGCTCGATCAATACCAGCGCTAACTTCCGACTCTCAAGCGCCAACGCCATCACGATCGTTTCGGCTGGTTCTGGCGACCTGGTTTTACAAGCGACTGAAAGCGGCGCTATTAATCTGCGAACCGGAGGCGAAACCGATGCCAATTCTCGGCTCTATATTGCCAATAACGGCAATGTGGGGATTGGCACAACCACCCCAAGTAGCAAACTTGATGTCGACGGGGCAGTGACTATGACCGGCTTTAAGCTGACTACTTCTCCAAGTGCCGGCTATGTCTTAAGCTCAGATGCCAATGGTGTGGGAACCTGGGCGGATGTTTCCTCCACCGCCGGCCCGTGGACTTTGTCCGGCAGCAATCTCTACCCCGACTCCACCAGCTACAACGTCGGCATTGGCACCACGGCACCAAGTAGTAAATTACATCTGAATGGTGGCACTGGTAGTATAAGTACTGGAATTGTCTTTGGTGACGCTGATACTGGTATATTTGAAAGTTCTGACGATAATCTATATATTCAGGCCGCCTCCAGTGGTTCAATCCAGCTCCGAACTACTGGTAACGCTTGGGTAGCTTTTGCCGAAGGTGGCCACACAAGTTATAAACCATTCAGAGTAGATAGTACTTTTACAGTTACCGGCGGTGGCCCTCATTATTTTAGCACTGGCAACGTTGGCATTGGAACTACAAGTCCAGGCGCAAAATTACATATCTCAGGAGGCGGTATGCTGTTAGATAATAGCTACTACGTTTATGGAAAAGATACCGGTGGAACAACAAGAACATTAATCGGAGTAGATGGAAATAATTTTACCAGAGTTGGTAGTACCGGACTAAGCGACCTGTACTTGGATGTTGGAGGAGTAAGTGCTTTAATTGCAAAAACCACAACTGGCGATATTGGAATTGGAGACAATAGTCCCGATGCAAGATTGGAAGTTTCGGCAAATGGTGGCGCCACTGACTTATTTAAGCTCTCAAGTGATGACAGCAATGACGGTAACTTGTTTATTGTTAACAACAGCGGCAATGTGGGGATTGGCACAACCACCCCAAGTAGCAAGCTTGATGTCGACGGGACAGTGACTATGACCGGCTTTAAGCTGACTACTTCTCCAAGTGCCGGCTACGTGCTTAGCTCAGACGCTAACGGCGTGGGTACCTGGACCGATGTCTCCTCTACCGCCGGCCCCTGGACTTTATCCGGCTCCAACCTCTACCCCGACTCCACCAGCTACAATGTTGGTATTGGCACAACCGCTCCAAGCTCGACTTTAGAAGTAGTGACGTCTGGCGCAGGCACAGGTTCGATAAAATTACGATCTTCTGTATACGGAGGCTATATTGATACAACAACCGGTAGTTCTACTGGTCACTTGTATTTAATGCCTGTAAGTCGAACAGTATATTTGGGAGATAACTCCTCAAATGACTATTCGCTAGGTATTTATGGTACTTCTGGCAATACTGTAATGCTACGTGCTAACGGTGCCAGTTTTTTAAATGGCGGCAACGTGGGTATCGGCACCACGGTGCCTGCATACAAACTCCAAGTTGCTGGAGATTTTAGAGCCGGATTAACCTCTACTAATCGATATGTTACCATCGGTTCTTCTGGAGTACTAACCAGCCGCTATGACGACGACGGCACTGAAAATGTTTTAATCGCTGAAAACAGAGGTTATTCAGTGGGCAACGAAGCTGTTGCTCTACTTTTTAATATGTCGACCCAAGGCGACTATACAGCCTTAGGCGCTGGCCAAATTATTGTGGCAAAAGAACAAGCTTGGACATCGGCTGGCACACAGGATTCAAGTATGTCGTTTTTAACAAGACTGGATGGAACACTGGCTGAAAAAATGAGAATTGCGTCTAACGGCAATGTGGGGATTGGCACCACTGCCCCAGCTGAAAAGCTGGATGTAGCGGGCAACGTGCAATTTAGTGGCGCCCTCATGCCCAACGGCAGTGCCGGAACCAGTGGCTATATGCTGCAATCCGCCGGCGCCGGCGCTCCCCCCACCTGGACTGATGTTTCCTCCACTGCCGGCCCCTGGACTTTGTCCGGCTCTAACCTCTACCCCGACTCCACCACCTACAATGTGGGGATTGGGACAACGGCTCCAAATCAACAGTTAGAAATTACAAAAAACTTTAGATTACCTAGTACTACCTACAATAGTGGAAATCCATATGGAGTAATCTATAAAGATGGGAATAGCTTCCTCCATGATTTTAATCATGGCTACAATGGAACTGTTACCACAAGTGGTGGTAATACATTTTTAGGTATCGGGGCCGGTAACTTTACCATGGGGTCTACGGCCACCAACACCGCTCATGGCTCATACAATACTGCTGTGGGTTATCAAGTTCTTCAAGCTAACACTACCGGCTTTTATAACAGTGCCCTTGGTTACCAAGCTCTCTTTTCCAACACCAATGGAACTCAAAGTACTGCCATAGGGTGGAAAGCACTCTATAATAACACCACTGGTGGAACTAACAGTGCGCTGGGCTCGGAAGCTCTCGTTGCCAACACCACCGGATACGATAATGTTGCTGTGGGTTATCGTTCACTCTTTGCAAACACCGAGGGACGCAGTAATATCGCCGTAGGTCAGCAAGCTCTCGTTGCCAACACCACCGGAATCTATAACACTGCCGTAGGTTCTCTAGCCCTCTCTAGTATCACCACTGCTAACAGTAATACTGCAGTAGGTTTTTATGCAGGCAAATTTATTTCCGGTGGCGTTACCGCCAATCAAACCTCAAGCAGTTCTCTCTATTTAGGATATGATACCCGAGCTTTAGCCAATGGTGACACTAATGAAACCGTCATTGGTTATAACGCAACTGGTATTGGTAGTAATACTGTAACTTTGGGAAATGACTCGGTTATCAAAACAGCATTGAAAGGCAATGTGGGGATTGGCACCACGGCTCCAACCGAGAAACTAGATGTAGCGGGCAACGTGCAATTTAGTGGCGCCCTCATGCCCAACGGCAGTGCCGGAACGAGTGGCTATATGTTGCAATCCGCCGGCGCAGGCGCTCCCCCAACTTGGACCGATGTCTCCTCCACCGCCGGCCCCTGGACTTTGGCTGGGAGCAATCTTTACCCGGATTCCACAAGTTACAACGTGGGGATTGGAACAACTGCACCAATTACTTGGTTGCATACTAGTAATTCCGGCTTAACTGCCAAAGGCAAAGCTCTGGCAATATTTGATCAATACGAAAACCAACCAATATTAGTAGCCTCAGCCAGCGGTTCAACCAAGTTTATGGTTGATTACAACGGCAACGTGGGGATTGGAACAACAGCTCCAAGTGCTTTGCTTCATGTTATTGGTACCAACGATGCCGACAATTTATTAAAAGTTTCCACTCAAGCAGGCACAGAAGTAATGAGAGTTAGAAGTGCATCTGCTGGAAACAATGTTGTTTATGTTGGAGGATATGCAACCTTACAAATGGTTTCAAATACCGCATACTTTGGTTCTGATGCTACCGGGGGCACGTTTTTAGGGGCAAACAGCAATCCTGTTAGTGTTGGAATTGCTCCTACCACAACCCAGGCTCTGTTAATTTCAAGCCAAGCCACAACACGAAAAGGGCTTGTAATTAAAGGTGTCACATCACAAACCGCTAGTTTATTTGAATGGCAGAACTCAACTGGTACTGGTCTTGGTACTATTGACGCTTCTGGTAATGTTGGCATCGGCACCACAGCTCCAACTGAGAAGCTGGATGTGGCGGGCAACGTGCAATTCTCTGGCGCCCTCATGCCCAATGGCAGTGCCGGAACCAGTGGCTATATGTTGCAATCCGCCGGCGCCGGCGCTCCCCCAACTTGGACCGATGTCTCCTCCACTGCCGGCCCCTGGACTTTGTCCGGCAGCAATCTCTATCCCGATTCCACCAGCTACAAGGTTGGCATTGGAACAACAAGTCCTAATCATCTTCTCACTGTAGCTGGTTATGGAAAAATGACCGGTTTAACTACTGGAGCATCAGACAGCACCGTGTCTGTCAATTACAACGATGTTGGTTTATCAATGGGTTCTAACACCGGCGTCTATTTTAGGCCTTCTGGTTTTGGAAGCGCTGATACAGCAATTAAAAGAGTTGCTACAAATAGCTTACAACTTACCGACGGCTCTACCGGTTTCGGTAATCTTTATGTTGGGAATCTTGGTGTGGGAACAACGGCGCCGAGCCAGAAACTAGAGGTTGCCGATGGCAATATAAGAATTACCAGTAGTGGAATCGTAAAAGCAACTCTCACTACATCTGCACAATTGAATTTTTATGATAGTGACGTAGCAAAAGTGTGGAATACATACACCGCAGATGAAAATTTTCTTTCACTTGGCGCAGGAAATGCAGAAGTAATGAGAATCACGAGTGCTGGCAACGTGGGAATTGGCACCAGTGTGCCAGCCGAAAAACTGGATGTTGCTGGCACAGTAAAGATGACCGGTTTCCAACTGACCACCTCCCCCACCGCCGGCTATGTGTTGAGCTCCGACGCCAACGGTGTCGGTACCTGGGCCGATGTTTCCTCGACCGCCGGCCCCTGGACTTTATCCGGCAGCAATCTCTACCCCGACTCCACCAGTTACAACGTCGGCATCGGCACGACAGCGCCAAGTGCAGCTCTTGAAGTAAACGGAAATATAAAAATAACACAAGGTAATTATCTTGAAATCCGCGGCTACATAACTAGATTAGCAAATAACTATCTTCAGCTATACGGTGACAGCGGGGCTAGACTATCATCAACTTCCAACGGTAACCTCTCAATTGGAGATGGTGCCACAGACGTGAATATGTATATTGCCAATGATGGTAATGTAGGTATTGGGACAACTGCACCAACTCAAAAACTTAACGTTAGTGGTAATATTTTGCTTTCAGGTTCGGTTCCAAAACTTATGTTTGGTGATGGAGATACTTATCTTTCTGAGAACCAAGGAGACGATACTCTGGGTTTCACTCTCGGCGGATCTGCTGATGCCTGGAGATTTACTTCAACCACAATTAGTGCTCATAATGTTTCTGTTGATGCCCCATCTATTTACAATCGAGCGGCTACATCTACCGTTCCAACTTTTGTTCCAAGCTCAAATGATAGCAATACCGGAATCGGTTGGGCTGGAGCCGATATTCTTTCTTTAATTGCTGGAGGTACAAATGTTTTGAATGTTACTGCCGGCAACGTTGGCATTGGCACCACTGCGCCGGCCGAGAAGCTGGATGTAGCGGGCAACGTGCAATTTAGTGGCGCCCTCATGCCCAACGGCAGTGCCGGAACCAGTGGCTATATGCTGCAATCCGCCGGTGCCGGCGCTCCCCCTACTTGGATCGATGTTTCCTCCACTGCCGGCCCGTGGACTTTGTCCGGCAGCAATCTTTTTCCCGATGATATTAGCTATAACGTAGGAATTGGGACAACGGCACCGGCATACACCTTAACTGTCCAAGGAAATGCAAGTGCTTCTAACTTTTTCGCATTTAACAGCGGACTAGTTGGATCTTATAGTACTGCATCTCTAACGGATTATGAAGGTATTGCCATGCAAAAGTTATCGGGAGGCGACGGTATTATTAAAGTATATAAAACAGGCGCCGGTACTTATAGAGATTTCCATATCGAAACAACTGGAGCTAATAGATTGCACATTACTGCCGGCGGTAATGTAGGAATTGGCACCACAGCTCCGGCTGAAAAACTGGATGTTGATGGCACTGTAAAAATGACCGGCTTTCAGCTCACGACCTCGCCTACGGCCGGCTACGTGCTGAGTTCGGATGCCAACGGCGTGGGCACATGGAGCGATGTCTCCTCCACCGCCGGCCCCTGGACTTTGTCCGGTTCAAATCTATTTCCAGACGATTCTAATTACAATGTTGGTATAGGTACCACAACTCCAATTACTTGGCTACATACAAGTAATTCTGGCTTGACGGCAAAAGGAAAAGCTTTGGCGATTTTTGACCAGTACGAAAACCAACCAATCCTGGTCGCCTCTGCCTCTGGTACGCCCAAATTTCTTATTAACTATGACGGCAACGTGGGCATTGGCACAACCGCGCCTGCAGAAAAACTGGATGTTAATGGCACTGTGAAAATGACTGGCTTTCAGCTCACGACCTCGCCCACGGCTGGCTATGTATTGAGCTCAGACGCTAACGGCGTGGGTACCTGGGCGGATGTTTCCTCTACCGCCGGCCCCTGGACCTTGTCCGGCAGCAATCTCTACCCCGACTCCACCAGCTACAATGTAGGTATTGGCACAACAGCGCCAACAAGTATATTAGATGTTGCCAAAGATACTGATCAAACCATTTATTTGGGGCGCACACTTATTGACAGCCGTGGAAGTGATTATATGTTTGTGTCTCATGTGGATAGTTCGGACACTAGCAGTTATGCTCTGCGACAAAGTGCCACCGGAGCCACTGTTCTGAATGCGGCCTCTGGCCAAGATCTGGTAATGACAGTCTATAACGGCAACACAAACAGAATCACAATCAAAGGAAACGGCAATATCGGTGTCGGTAATATCACTCCCAGTGCTTTTTTTGACATTAATAATGTTTATGTGGTGGGGACTACTGGAAATACTGGTATTGGCACGACTGCTCCAACTGCCGGCACAATGCTTGACGTTAATGGTTCTATGCTTGTTCAAGGAGTGATCAGCCAACCAACAACCGGCTCAACCGACAAAATCAGATTTATGAATTCGACCAATTATTCAAAATTGGCTATGGGCGCATCCTGGGATATGAATTTTTATTCCGGAGCCACTGTGGCTCCGAACTCCGGATACTTTACTTTCAGCACAATTGACGGCGCCGGAGCCTGGAGCGAAACATTGAGAATTGCCAATGGCGGCAATGTGGGTATTGGCACCACGGCGCCGGGATACAAGTTGGATGTTGCTGGGACCACTCAAACTGAGGATTTGAGATTAACCGGATTGAGTTCTGGCACTAGTAATACTATTTTAACTTTAAATGGCTCGGACGTAGAAACTCGTGATTTGAGCTCGTCTTTATTACCCTCTGGCACGACCGGCCAAACTCTATATTACAACTCCGGCTGGAGTGCAACCAGTAATTTGTACAACGACGGCACTAATGTAGGGATTGGCACGACAGCACCATCTCAACTATTATCGGTTGCTGGAAGGATTATTTCAAATAGTATTGGTTATTCTGACAACAATAATGACAAAGTAATTACTTTTGGGAATGATTTTGTATATTCTACATTTGCAACTCATTCTTTTAAAACTTATTCCTCTGGAACCTATAATGAAAAGTTGCGTATTACTGCTGACGGCAACGTGGGGATTGGGACCACGGCGCCGATTGCTAAACTTCACGTAAGTGGTACTACCGGCGCTTTGGCTGTTGGTGATGTTACTACTGCCCTGGGAGTGGCCAATATTGGCCGTAATGCTGCCAGCGTCAATGACATTCTCGTGCTCACTAACACTAACGGCGCCAACTATGGCCCAGCCATGTCTTTTAATGTGAGTAGCACGACAATTGGCGCCTCAATTGCGGCCATCAGAAACGCGGTGACGGGCGCTGATCTTTATTTCCGTTCCTGGAACGGCAGCACTGACAATGTTAATAATATGGCCATTGTCAGCGGCAACGTGGGCATTGGCACCACAGCACCAGCCTACAAACTCAGCGTGAACGGTGATATTGAGATCGCTTCGGGAAGCGAGTTGTATAGTTTTGGCAGTGCTACTTTGGGCAACAGAACGTACACCCAAGACAATTATGTTACGGATGCAGAGACTTTTACTGCTTCTATAGATGCTTTGGACATGGCTGTAGAAGGACTAGTAACCACTGCCGGTGGTTGGACTGATGACGGCACAGTAGTCAGATTAACTACTTCTACAGATAACGTGGGAATCGGCACGACTGCTCCTCAATCAAAACTAGATGTTTCTGTTTTGAACTCTGAATCGGTTTTGACTCTGAGCCGCGATGACGTATCAATTGGCGGAGGCGAAACTATTGGCCAAATCAATTTCTGGAATAACGATCCTCAGCTAACAACACAAAATGTTTTTGCCTCAATTAAAGCTATTTCTCCAAATGCCATTGCCACTGATGCGGCCGTAGGAAACCTGGTTTTTTCAACCACCGGCACAACTCTAGCCGGATCGCCGGTAGAAAGAATGAGAATTAATCAAAACGGATATGTAGGCATCGGCACCACCAATCCAAGCTATTTATTGGATGTAGCCGACAACACCCTTACCACCAGTTACTTAACCCGATTGTCCTCAACCAGCATTACCTCGGGATTTTTAATGCAGATGTTACAAAACACATCGACTTTTACCGGCACCGGGCTCTATATGGATTTAGCAAAAGCTTCTGGCAGCTTTACTGGCTACTATATGGATTTACGTAATAATAATACCTCACGACTGTCGATTAACTATCGCGGTGGCATTACTGCCTCATATACAACAGCTGCAGCTGGTGAAGCTGTCAGTCTTCATAATTTAACTTATGTTAACTCCTACCCAAGCGCTACTTCTTATTTCGGTTCAACTGTTAACTCAACCCAACCAACTATCTCATCTTCGACCACTAATACTTCTGAGGAAAATATTGATAACACCTACGAAGCTTTTAGAATTAATACCGGCAGCTATACTCGAATCCAAGGATTACGTTTGAGACTGAAAAGACTACCAACCTCTTTAACCAGCGGATATGTAACTCTAAGATTGTATGCCGACGACGGTGGCTCACCGCCTAAACCAACTGGTTCGATATTACGCTCATCTGGCAGTATTTATGCCCAAAATATTACTACAGCTGATGGCGGTGCTTATTATTATTTCGTAATGGATTATACAGTAACCGCAAATACTGATTACTGGATTGCCATTCAGCCAACTACTTTTAGTGCCAATGACGTGATTGTGGAGGGCACAACCGGCACCACCGAATGGGCGTATTCGGCCGATGGCACTACCTGGACTAATCAGGATGGCTTTAAACCTAATTATTATCTTTATTCAAACTCATCGGCAGGATTATATTCTCAAAGTTATGCCGGCACTGGTGTTAATGGAACTTCAATAAACGGTTATGGCTTATATGGGGCTAGTACTATTGCAGCAGGATTATATGCTACCAGTACTTATAACTACGCCGCAATTTTTGGTGGCAGCAACGGTTTGAGTATTAGCACTACTGGCGGGGCAATAGGAGTGGCTAACTATGGAATTAATATGAATGCTACCAATCAACGAGCTGGTTCTCGTTTTACTGACATTATTTATAATAGTCACTTTACCGGAGATGTCTTTAATATTAGTACTGCCACCAATTATTACACCACCAAATTTGCTTATTATGATGGTTCCGCTTTTACCGATGTTAGCACTAACGCCAAAAATCCCGGAGGAACAGCCTATACACTTTTAGCCGATACTAACGATCAATTTTATTTTGGCCGCAATAGCACTACCACCGCCTACCGTAATATTTTCTTTGATATTGCCAACACACCTGTTCTTTCCGGCGTAACCTGGGAATATGCTAGTGGCGAGGACGTTAATGGTGACTGTAACGCCTGGTCTTCATTTACTCCAGCTACTGATGAAACCAATGGCCTTACCCGTGACGGAATGATGAATTATGGCGGCATAACTTTTAGTACCCAATGTAAAGTTGATAGTACTGATGGTTATTGGGTAAGAGTAAGCGCCACTTCAGTGACTACCGGCCCAACAGCCTATGCCAGTAATTATGGAATGTTCTCTGGTTATTTTGCTCGGATGTACGGCACCAGTAGCGCTGAAAAATATCGACTTAACTATCAAGGACATTTATATACTGCCGGCTATATTTATCCAGGCACGCCCGGAAGTGACAATGAAAATGCCATTCAAACCTCCAGATATATTTACGACAACACCACCAGTATTGGCCTAAATACTAATTTGTATATTACCAACAGTGCTGATACCACTCTGACTCTTAGCAACTCTGATACTACAGTTGGCGCCAGTCAGCAAATAGCTAGAATTGAATCATATCAAAGTGACGGTAACATCGCCGGTATTGCCGGTTCACTCAAATGGATCTCAGAACAAGCCATTGCCAGCGCTGCCACTTTTGACACCAAAATGGTATTCTCCACTGTCCTGGACAGTGTGGAAACAGAGCAAATGACTTTGACCTCTGGCGGTAATCTGGGTATCGGCACCACGGCTCCTGGATACAAACTAGATGTTAATGGCACAGGTAGATTTGTGGGGAACGTGACTATCGATGCTTTAAGTACAAATGGAGCTGTTTATGTGGCGAGCGGAGTTTTGAGTTCTGAAGCCGCGCTTGACGAAACTCGAGGTGGTACTGGTCAAACTACCATTACTACCGGAGACATGCTTTATGGATCAGCTGCTAATACTTTAGGTAAGTTAGGAA